>Ga0123342_1000333_pt1 | contig 71240 bp, 26 predicted proteins | sample Turbeawhitnodule_FD_89960 | JGI IMG/M metagenome (GOLD analysis project Ga0123342, IMG submission 89960) | Root nodule microbial communities of legume samples collected from Mexico - Turtle bean Mexico white nodule | ecosystem: Host-associated > Plants > Roots > Nodule | place: Mexico: Nepantla... | reverse complement strand
GTTCTAAGAGTGTTATGAATGAATAAATACATAGATAAAGAAAATGAGGAAATTAATAATCAAACTTGAATTGAATTTTATTATTAAGCTTGTCTGTGCGGACAATTATGACGTGGCAGAAGTGTGCCAAGTTGGCACGACTTCTGTATGACGAGGCAGAAGTCGTGCCAAGTTGGCACGACTTCAGTATGACGGGGCAGAAGTCGTGCTAAGTTGGCACGACTTTAGTATAACATGGCAGAACTCGTGCCTAATTGAGACGACTTCTGCATATGAAGTCGTACCGAATTGGTACGACTTGTCTAAATTTGTAATTTTTTTAAAACGGACTCCATTTTGGTAAAAACAAAATAAAATAACCCCATCATGGTCAAAAAACCTTCTGACCTTGGTATATACAGTAATAATGACGTACATTTTTCTTGGAATGTGCACTATTTATAGGATCCGATTAGTGGAATGGATCACACTTATAGTTGCATTATCTAATTCTTAATAATAGTTTAGTTTTACTGACCTTGGTTTGGAAATTAATGGTTAAATTTGTCGGTCGACCAAGCTATCCGTGGGATCTCAGTCAACTTAGTTTGAAAGACCGACTCGGTCAGCTCGATCTCGTTCCATACCAGTATAAAACTAATAAAGACCATCATTCTTTCAAAGCTTATAGTTATCATGGGATAAGGCTGAAAGGAGAAGGAGTGTAAAAAGAAAAGCATATAGAGAGAGAGGGTGAGAGATGTTGAACTGTGGAAGTAGAAGACAAGAATGCACGTGATTGACCTGGAATCTAACCTAATCTTCTTACTTTAGCACAACACAGTTGCACCTCCACTATTGAATTCTCACCTTTCTGGCTCCTCTTCACTCCTAAGCATGCAACCTACAAAACAAATTCACCATCATTATCGTTCATGTTATCCCCCTTAAAGGCCAAAACTTCATTAATGCTGATTTAATGTACACCAGATACAACAACCACGTAACTTGTATAACAATTTATCTTATACACTACAATACAAAATTATTTAATAGAAATTAATTTTCTTAAAAAACTAATTAATTATTATATTCATTAAATCAGCTATTATTTTAAAGATTAAAAAATAATTGATATTTAAAATAATTTTTATCATTAATAAATAATTTTTTTTAATTTATATGTAATTAGTTATCAATTAATTTAGATTTTAAAATTGAATTAAGTAGATATAATTTAAAAATTATTTTATAAATTTTATTAATGATATAAACTATTTTAAATAATAATATTTTTTTTTAGTTTCTAATATCTAATTTAATTAAGTAATTAATTATTTTTTCTTTAAAATTGATTTTTATCCAGTAATTTTTTTTTTGTATTGTTAAAAATATTTTCATTTAATTAACTTATTTTATCTGAAATGGTATAATTAGTTAAGTTTTGTTTAGCTTCTTTCACTGACATGTTCGATACAAGTACAATTTGACAGTAGGATCAGGTTAACCATCATCGAAATAATAAATATTATTTTTTTACGAGGATACAAGGATGATTTTTAATTCTGTAGTAATCTAGATTATTTTACAAACATCAACAATACCAAAAAAAATGTCGTTTTGAAATTAATTCTACTATAATCGTCTCACTCTTTTATAAAAACATCATTTTAATTAATAGAATTCAACGATAAACTTTAAAAAAAATATATTGTTCCGTTTAAAGGTAAAATATCAATCAACTTCTTTTACGAAAATAAAGTTGAAGTCATTTTAGAATGGAAAGAGCGATTAACTTTTACAAAGTAAATTAAAAAAATTAGCTATTGATAAGAAAATCAAGAAAGTAAATTTTGTTTAATCCATTACTTATTATTCATGTTCACATAACTAATTGTTACTTTTCTTATTAATACTTGAAGTTTTGTACTTTATATTCTGAAGTGAAATGTTCCATTTCTTTGTGTGTGGCAGTGATGAAGTTTGCATCCAAAATCTCATAAATTTTCAATTTTAACTGCATAACTATATCAGCTTCTTGCTAATAAATCAAAATTAAATTCTTTCACATAATGATTACTTTGTGGTGCTATCATTTTGTTTACTTTTTATTATTATTTTAAAATGTTTGAGAGCTTTCGTGGTTCTATATTCAAACATATGATTGAAAATAAACAGAGATTAGAGACAGGAAGACATCCAAAGGTTTTACTTTAACAGTTTCCTGCTACTTTAAAACCTTATTCCGACCACCACCAACTACATTGAGGGTTGCCTGCGATTATATTCAGTTAACTTAAAAAAGCTACCATTTACTCACATTTTTTTTGCCTCACTTTCGCACAACATATGTTGTTTTCCCCAATTAGGGGGTGACAAGATAGTTTAAAAAGGATTAGATTACTTTTATTCATATTTAGTACGTTGTCTTTTTCTAATTTATTGCTTAATTTCTTTGCATTATATGATTTTACATTTTCCTTTTTTTATGTTTATATATATATATATATAAATAAATATACATATTAAAACAAAACTTGTAAGGAAATGTGTAACCGTGTTTTTCTATGGAAAAACTACACTTTGTGGGGATGGAGAGAGTTTGGATAATAATGAAACTATTATTTTATTTTATTTTTATTGAGAAAAAATGAGAAAATAAAGTGAAATGTTTTAGGAATATTTCAATTTTGTTACAATCTATCAACAAAATAATAAATGATAAAAACTTTTTGAGACATCTATCAAAAGCTAAAATTTTCCTTTCATAGAATCATTATCTCTTTTTTGTTATAGTGTATCTTATTCCCCTTTAAAACTAACATGATAACATCAAAATCATATATTCTTATTATGTTACAGGTCGAAAAATACTATATATAAGACAACCACTATATATAAGTGTCAATCCCTTCAACAACAAAAAGATAATAAAATTCTAATTCTAAAAGTTATCGTATTCTTAAATTTATATTAATTTGAGGGTCTAAATTCATATTAACTTGAATATTAGAGTGTAACTACATTGTTAATGTTCGGATAGAGAAAAACTCAAAATCGAAGATCTTAGAAAAATGATAGTTTGACAATCTATAGAGTTGTATACGACTTTTGATGTGTTGGATTTAGAAAATAAATATAAATAATAAAGGATAAGTTTGGAATTAAATGATATAAAAAAATATTAAAATAATAGTATTAAGAGTTGTAATGTGGTTGGATAAAATATATGAGTTGTCAATGTATCATAGTCCATTTATTTATTCGAAACGGTGTGATGAAAATAAAAAATTACATAATAAACCATGTATCATTATCCATTTATTTATTTGAAACGGTTTGATGGAAATAAAAAATTACATAATAAATAATTCAAAATTGAATTAATATTTGAGAGTGCTGAATCCTGCTAACTTATTATATATTTGAACACACATATACATGTGTGGGTGTGAAACGTATTATAGTCTTTCAAGAAAATTTAGAGCGATGACTAAAGAACTTGCTCAATTATCCGGAACCAGTAAAAAATTGGGTTGTCTTGTTTAAATTTCACAATTCAATCCAAATCATTCATCAAATTAAGCGAACCAACCAACCCATTTGACCATTTCACACAACCTAAAAACCAATCCCAACATAAAGACCCTGTTGGAATATTGGATTAATATTAATATGCTTTCATATGGGTCAAAGGAAACAAGCACAAAATTATCAACTCTTGGAATAGCATTATTTAATGTTAACGTTACAGTATTTGGTAACAAGTATAAAGAATGCTGCAGTGTGATCTCATGCATCACATTTTCCACTATTTTGGTTCTAGTTTCTTCTGACTTGAATCGACGAGTCTTGTACCCCTCTCTACAGTCAGAATTATTTCTCAAATAATTTAATCTCCACTCAAAAGATTTCAATATTTAAATATAGTTATTGTTTTATTCCCTCTTCTTTAATGCGCATTCATTCAAGTACAACATTGAATCATATAACTGCCACTTTGGAAGCAATATTGACAGTAATACAAGTTGCTAACAAGTCAAATACGTTAAGGACGGTCAAATATGTTAACAACCATCGAAAGGCAAAAACAACTTTATGAGGAATTTTATATTCTTGTTTTCATTTTTTTAAAGCATAGATATTCCATTTGCAATTGGAGAAATTCAAATTCCAGAGTGCAGAAAATGATCCTGCAGTGCGTTCCAGCTTCCTTTGTTTACCCTCTTTGAATGAGGTGAGATGGGGAAAAGATAGTCAAAGATGTTAGTTAGAAAAGGCTACTGAATTTAATCTAAAAGTAATTGAATATGAATTGAAAAATATAGAATATTTAAGGCTGTCGATTGTGACAGACAGTAATAAGGTCTCACGCAGCCACGCACTAAACCGCTCGAATCAGTGCATCAGTGCGGTATAAAGGGTCCAGTGATGCTTCCAAGAACATAATGCCTCAATTAGACATTTTTATTTGATTTATTTAATAAAAGCGTAAAGCCGAAACCACGGTTCGCACTCGACACATTTCACAATCTACCTGCGAATTATAAACCAACCTAGTGTCGCGGACAGAATATGTAGCACGTGCACAAAAGTACATCCGCATAGTGCCTATTGAAAGAGATAAGTTCAAGCTACTTGGATCACTCACTCATCACATCACAAGCTCAATTCTTACCAAATCAACCTACCCTAAACAAAAATGAACTGTTTCCATCACTGAGCTTTCCACGTCTTTTCAAATCGTCAAAATACAGGGTGAAACACATGGTTTCCACACTGGGATAAAACAAGCATTAATTTCTTTACAAAATTAATTACATGGCTCACCCATTTCAAATTTATCCTATATTTCACAGACAGGAAAAGTTAAAAAGCGCATCACTGTTTAACAAAGCCACGGCCAAAAAGAAAACAAGAGAAAAACAAGCACTTTGGAAATATCAAATCAACAAATACAGACAGTTTTGGGTTTGGCAGTGACAACAACAACGATAACAACCCTTTTCTGTCATCCATCTTGTTCTCTCTTTTTTTTCTTCTCCTTATTAAAGATCTTGTGCATGACGACTGCATGCTACGTTATACAATTGCATTAACTACGACGTTCTGGGGTCCAGTGCGGTGCAGCAGGGCTAAAATGAAAAGAGACCACCCTGGAATCGAGTAGTTCCATTATGGGCGTGAAGTTCACGCATCTTGGCACTTTGTACTGGTTAATCGACGCTCCACGCGAGATGGCGTAGTCCATCAACTCCTCAAACGTTCCATTCTTCACCACACGTATCTCCAACGGCCCAATGGAGTTATCCGCAACCCTCCCTTGTCTGTACACTGAATTCAGCGACTCTTCCATCACCAGGCAGCACTGGTTCAGCACTTCGCTCGAGGGAGAGTGAGATGTGTCTTTCATCAACAGCTCCCAGTAAATCACGTAATGCCCCGGAATGGATTTGGTGTCAGCGAAGCTCGTGTACTCCACCACGCTGGTCTTGAACTCCTTCAACAGCTCCGAGGCATTCTCGATGGCCTTCTGCAGCTCCGCTTCGTCTGTTTTGTCGGAGTCAATGCTCAACAAAACGTTCTTACGCCTCACGAAGCGGAATTGTGGGTCCGAATTGTGGAAGCCGGTTACTTGAAGTATGTCACCCACTCTGTAACGGTAAAGACCTGAATAGGTGGTGATAATGAGTTCATAGAACTTACCAAGTTCCACGTCTGCTAGATCCACCAGGCGAGGAGGTGAGTCCCTGGAGAGAGTAACATGAGAGTCATCGTCATGGGGTAAGAACTCGAAGTAACCCATGTTTGGCAGTATGGTGTAAGAGACATCAGAGGGTTCGGACATGGGTTTAAGGTTAAGGCCGAAAAAACACTCGGAGGAAGCGTACATGGTACAAGGTTTGGGTAGGCCTCCACTGTAGTAATCGAGAGTTGGAATGTACTGAGCCATGGCACCCGTGACTATAACCTCAAGATACTTTGTGTTGGGCCAAATCCTCACGATTATACGTTCCCAGTTTTCTCCGGAGCATTCATTTTTTATGAAAGTGGCGAGTCCAGGGTCGGGTTTTAAAATCTTGGACATGCATTCCCTGATGGAAGGGTCAGTGACCTTGGGGTTTAGGGTTCCGGTGTGGATATCATGGGCCAATTGATCCCAATTGAGCTGCAGGAATCTTATGGCTCGGAGAAGGCCAGAGGCGAAAACAGCTCCTACACGGAGAACCTCATGGCGCATGATAAGGCCACACAGCATCTGAGTGTACATGCTTTGGAAGGAATCAGGGCAAAGGATGGCCTCGTTGGGGCTGGTAAGGACGTTGTAAGGGTCAAATGGTCTTTTCTTGAATTGCTGGCTGTTGTAGTAGCTGGTCAGCACTGGACGCGCCAGTAACCCGCCGGGTGTCTTGCTCTCCGCTTTCACGAACAGAAAGTGAAGCGCCTTGCCTTTGTCCAAATCGGAAACGAATCTTCAACAAAAAAAAACAAACCAAATTAATTATTCAATAAATTAAGAGTATCGGTAGCAGTAATTACCATAGCTGCAATGCAACGAATATGTCACATAGCAATTAATGAAGAAAATACGTTAGCATTAACGTTAACAGTTAACATACTGATTCATCACTGGCATCTGCATGCTGTACAGGAACTGACGACGATCCATGTCTTCATCAATGGTCGGCATCAACTTTCTCTCGCCAGCAGACGTTCCAGAACTGTATCATTCAACGCCATGTCAGTGTGTATTCATCAAAGCACGATCCGTAAAATCAAACCATGAATAACGTTCTTATACGATAAATATAAATGCATCCTTGAATTACGAAGAGAGAGAGAGATTGGCGTGTACCTTGTGAGAAACTCAGAGATGGGGTGAGCGCACAAGATGGGAGAGCGGTCACCGTTGGCAATGCGTTCGATATCAGGCCGCAGATCTTCGTAGGTGACGACAGGAACCTTGGACTTGAACGTGTAGCGGTCGGTGGCAGCGTTGAGTCCGAAGCGTTTGAGGTACTCTGAGTTGGCGTTTTGGGTAAGAATCTTGCAAAGGATTTCCTCCTGGTAAGCGTCAGTGTTCATGGTTAAGTCCTCGATGAGCTGAAGAGGCTCTTGGCCCTTCTGGTCACGAGGTAGGGAGAGGGAATCGGATTGAACGGTCATGGTGAGTTTTTGAGGACTCTAACAAAGACGGAGAGAGATAAAGAGAAAAGGTTTTTGATAAGGTGAAGGTGAGAGACGGTGGAGGGAAAGGAGAAGGGAGGGTATTTATAGGGGGCTTGAGTGCGTCATGATTCAGGTAAGGGGGGTGCCACGTAAGCAAGGAGGGCCAAATAGTAGTGTAGGAGGGACGGTTGAGGGGACAAACATGAAACCAACTTTTGTTGTACACCTGGCTGGTGGACATGTGGGCCAGGGAACACGTAGGAATGAGGGCATCATGGCCGACATGTATCGCCACGTCAGCATAAAAAGTTAGGCTAGCTTACGCGTCAGCCAAACCACGCGGGCATTTCCTTGCAGGGTTTGTTGGCCTCCGAAAGCGATGGGTGCCGGCTTCAACCCTCTCTTCTAGCCCATTTCTTTCACTAAGAGACACCCCCTTCTTATTTACCTTACACACCTCTTCAACCACAATTTCATCACACTAAATTACACTTTACAACTACTATTTTAAACCCACTCACCTTTCTTTCATCACAATAATATTATAATGGTTGATTATATTTTAACATATTAATATTTATAATAAAAAAAATACTTTAATTGAAATATTAGACAAAATATAAAATATTAAAATAATTTTTAAAATTAAAAAAATTAAAAATAATTAAAATATTAAAGGTATAAAGTGGAGCAAATGGTGTTAAACCATCATTTTCCTATTATATTTCTATCGGAATTCGGATAGTCATGAAACATTAACTTAGACTGCATAGTTTTAATAATGTTCCTTTGGAGGAATGTTTATTCATTTATACAACTATGAATTATGAATTCTAATCACATACTCTACTAAACAGGATCAAATATTGCCCCATACTCTAATCGATTAGAATTAACCACCACGATATAGTTATTTAAAACTCAAATAATTAGATATGATGGACGGGGAGATCCCCATCTATATGAAAATTTCAAAAATAATGATTTTTTTTTAAGCAAAAGTATGTATCTACCCTTAACAATAGCAGGATACATTCTTAGCTTGTTGTAACGTTTATAATAGTCGAACTTTTAATGATATAATCAAGTAATGATGACTTTCATATAATACTAAACGGCTGATTAATAATCATAAAGGAATTAATCATCACAACGCTCTTTTAAACATTTCATAATAAATTATAAGTATATATATAATTTATTTTATTATCATACTTAAGCATTCACATTTTTTTACTCACATATAATAAATATTTTATCATACCTGCATTGAAATCTTTAAAATAGTATAATTATAGGTTTGTTATTGAATTTTTTATAAATTTTGAGTGGAAGACGTTTTACTTTTTATAAAGGTTGGGATGTTATAACAAGCAAATCATTATATAGAAATCAAATTTTTAGAGAACATAATAATTAGTTGCAATAGTAACAAAATTAGAGACCATTTTAGAAACTAAAAAAAATAGTATTTCTAAATTAATTTTTATTATTATTAAATAGTTTCTAAATTAGTATATAATTAGCCACCAGGGTTTTAACTACCAATTTGGTAGCAAAAATATTGGTTGCTAATTAGACATCAATCTAGAAACCATTTAATAATAATAAAAACTAATTTAAAAACCAAAAATTTATTTAGTCATTAAAATGGCCTCTAAAATTGATTTCTATTTCATGATTTTCTTGTAGTGTGAAATCACACTTAAATATTGATCAAACATCTCGGTCCACAAGAAATCATATTTTTTTTCATCTCGAAATTTTTTCAATTCAGTAAAGAACACAATAAGCAGCCATATCCTTCTTGTTTAAAAATATTAAACGTGTTATTATAAATATCAAAGGATTGAACAATTTCTTTATTTGTAATTTCAACTGTGTAAGTTTCGGACTCGATTAGGTTGTGTAGGAGTGAGCATGGTTGCACAAAGCTTTAGGATTCTTTCGATAACGACGTAAACAATATTAGATTGCCTTCATTTTATATCCATACTCATTATAACATATAAGTCATATATAATACTATGATAATTATTAATTAATGATTCCTCAAAGATGGCGAAGAGAACAACGTCATCACGTGTCATGATATTGAAATGGTATTGAAAAAAGGAAATAATCCAAACTATTCACCTAACCTCTGTTTGAACATGCCATATCAATATATAAATCTTGTCTCATAATTGAGTTATAAATAATTAAATCTTTATCATTTTTAAAAAATTTGTTCACTGTTATTACAAAAAAATATTGAGAATATCGAAAATACTCAAACAAGTTGACAACACCGACTTCTTCAATTGATCTTTCGGTTTTGAGTTTTCGTCTACTCTCCTGATTAAGCTTTAGATTACTCTTTTAATTGGACTTTCGGATTCTCTCCTCACGGATGGGTGTACCTACCTGCAAGGCGCTCCGATACCAAAATCAAAAATAGTTTTACATTCATCAGATAAAATTCACTCTTACTTACCTCAAGTTTTGATCCTCTATGTAATATTTAGCATGCCTTTCATGTTAGAAAATTATGTAAAATAATAATAACAATATAATTTCAATAAAATATTTAATAATAAAAATAACAACTTTTTTAACAAAGTGTACCACTAAGTTTTAAGTTTTTATATTTTTTACATTTTGTTTATATGATTGGAGAACACTTAATACTTCAATATTATACATAATTTTTTTTTTATCAGTATTCATTTAGAACTCTTGAAAATAAAAATAAGACATGGTATATACAAAAAAAAAATAATTTATAACTTTTAATATTAGAGAATAACAGGTTGGGAATAAATTAGAGAATATTGTTCTCATAATCAATATTAGTCGTTGAGAACTATATATTTACTTCATTACTTATTAAAATATCATATTAAAAATTTTAATTACGGATTGCACTAGTGTTGAATCCATATTTTTATTATGCAATTTAATGAGCCACGTGAGTAAGGTAATATTAATGTATTGTGCAAAAAAAATTGTTTTTAATTGGTGAGACACAAATTGAAAGTTCAGATTCTTTGTTTTTTCATCAACGTTGCCATTTTAAAATTGTGATTCCAATTTTAAAAATATTTTCAAATGCCTTTCTTTAAGATTTGAAGTTGAATACAAATTTCCAATCCCAATTATTTGCTACACCCAGTGCATATTATAACAAACAATTGTGGTAACGGAAAGATGAATTGACAATCAATTTAATGGTTAAACGTTCCAAATATCCAAATAATCTCTAAACAATGAAGATTATTTTTTCAATTATTATTTTTGCACCTTTTTACTTATTTCACTCTTCATATTATTCTTTTTGTAATTTTTTTTTGTTTTCTTAATATATATATAAAACCATCTACATAAGTAATGACAAGTACTTTTTATCATATAATTTAATAATTAATAATATATTAGTTTTATAATTGTTTATATATATAAATTATTACAATTTTATCTTTTTATGCTTTGGTCACTATTTTTATAATTATAATTAAATCATTTTCTTAATTATATTTATTTATCACAAATGTGGACACAGACCTTTGTGTTTTGACAGTTTTTTTATCCTTGTGTTATTTGACTGGTCATGAATAATGTTTTCACCAATAATAAGTAATGTTGGTTAATGAAGTATTTAACTTAGTTATTTTTCTTTAATAAGTAATGTTGGTTAATGAAGTGTTTCACTTAGTTATTTTTCTTTATTTAAAAAAAAAACAGTTTTCTTTATATGCTATAAGATGCTGTGTGATTTAAATTTAGTTGGTAATATAATATATTTTGGAATTATCTTTGGGTAGATAATGAACAGGTTATGAACTTTTTTTTTAGATTAAGATACTCTTTCTCACTTAATATTTATTTATTATTGTTGATAAAAACTTAACGAATTTAATTTTGTTTATAAAAAGGAAAACAGATTAACAGTTAAATTTGACATTTTATTATGCTATGCGTTTACTTAAACGAACTGGTACCATAAATAATAAATAAAAATATGTTAAAATATTACAAATCAATCAAATTAGTTTATAATAATTTTTCATATCTTAAAAATTATTACGTACGGGGTTCGGATACCAAAAAGTCAAATAGTAATAATTATAAAGAATGGAAGTGTTATTTTAGACTAAAAATGTTACTTTCATAACTTTACTTAAAGATATCTCTATATTGAAAACGCATGTATGTAATTATGATTTGATTAATATAATTAAAAAAAAAATTGATCTATAATTTATATAGTGTTTATGTGAATTATTATAATTTTTGTTCTTCTAATGCTTCTCATTTTCCCTCGCAAATTTTCCGATTTACACATCACCACCACCGACACCAAACTTTGATTTTAGGGTTCTCTCTTTATTTTTCTCCGTACACACTTTGCTTTTTCATATAACTGTTAGATTCTCTGACTATATATAGCACTATCAAATAAACTTTTGACACCTCATTGCATAATACAATATCATATATAAATAATATTTTTTTACGAATAAATTGAAAATAGTAATTGGTTTAATACTAAAAACATTTTTTTTAATCGACTAAATAAATAAATACTCAATTTTATTAAATTTCAACCTACTAAATGATGTTGTCTCACTTGAGTAGTTAGATTCAATTTCAAATTCTAACGTATTTATTTAATTCAGTAAACGGGTCGCATCATTTCTTTAATAAGTCAAGAATAAAAATAATTTTAAAAAATTATATATATTATTTTAATTAAACATGAATCAAACAAGTTTAATACAAAACTTAAATTCACCTTATTTTTAATAAATTAATTTTAATCTTAAGTTCGAAAAATCAAACTTAATAAAAATAATTATCAAATAAATTATGTAGCTACCTTTGAATTAGTTCAGTTTATTGTCAATCTTTTTTGTTTTTTTCTTTTTTCACATAGACCGACAAACTACTGAGCGTTGTAGTACTTTAATAAATCTTTATTTTTAATCTTTTGTCGACAAGGTACACGAAGAAATAACTTGACGAAAAAATAATTATTTTTTCTCACATTAATGATGGAATAATTATTGCCCTCTCTAATTAATTTGTATATTACAGCTAAAAAGGAAATCATTATTATACTAACTACTTTTTTATTTTTAGTCTTTTTTTGTCTTTAAATTTATTATGAATTACTGTACTTTTTACACACAATTCAGCCTTTTTTTTTATCAGCCATTCTATTTGAAAAAGTAATGTATATTTTTTAGACTCTTACTATATGTGTTTTATTTTTGTACTTAATTAATGAAGAGATTAAAACATACCATTTTAATGAAATAAAGGACTAAAGACAAATAAAATTTTAGAGGGATTAATCAAAAGTTGAATTATTATAATTTGAAATACATTCTTAATCAACATTTAATTTATAAAATAAAATAAAATTTACATTTACATTTACATTTTTATCTTAAAATTTTATTTTAATATCTATTGATTTTTTAATAATTACATTAAAAATATTTTTAATTACTAAGAACATATTTTTTTTGTAAATTAAAATAATTTATATAAAATATATATTCGACTAAGAAAATGTATCTTCATATCCTACTAAGACATTTAAGCTTAAAAAATATTAAGAAAAATATAAAATTGATATGTCCATAATAATTCTTTGAATCCATATTTTTATTTTACTTCCATTTTACAACTTCTTATAAGAATACAATATTATATTAAACTAATAAAAATAAATAGAAATAAACTTTTAAAATAAAATAATAATATTTTTGAATGTTAAGTAGAAGTATGAAAAAATGATAGTGTTTATCATCATCCTAAAACATAAGGCAAAATTTTAAAACATTGAATATGCATGACATGTTTTATTTGGATAAATTTTTATATAAAAACTCGGGTTATATTTGACTAGTTTTTTTTTCATAAAAAAAGTTCTCACTATTACACATTATCCTAACATCTTCTTGAGAATTTCTCTTTAGTAGTAGATGTATTTGTTGGAAAAATAATAATGTTTTAAGTAGATTAAAACAAAATACGTGTTTAAATGTAATAATTAATCTAAATCAATGAAAAGTAACATAAAATAAAATAAAAAAATAAAAATATATATAAGTAATTGTAAGCATACAAAGGTACTAAACCATAATAATTATCATATTCTAATTTACAGTGAATTTAAGGGATATATGCTCTAAAAATGGGGAAGGGGGCTTGGGGATAAATATCTCACTTTCGACTTTTAATTTTACTTAATTTGATTATTATACTTTTTATGAGTTATATTATAACTTTCTATTATACATAATTGATTATTGATTTTGTGTAGTTATCGAGACTTTTTCACATATTAACTAAAATATAATGTTGTTATTGCAAATAATGTTTAAAATATATAACTATATCAATATTATTTTTAAAAAAACTAATTATTTTTACTGGTGAAGAAATGATTGCTCTTTTGAAATGTTTGTAGCCAAATTTTACCACAGAAGAATCACTTTAAAAAAAAATCATAACTTGAAGGAAATATTTAATTTTTTTTGGGTATTTTGCCTTTTATGCAGAGATCGCAGGCCTTTTCAAACCATGTTATGTTCAAGATTATAGGGATAATCAGTGCGTTTATTCCAAACATGGCTAATTTCTGATGGTTTTAGGAGGGAAAAATGCCTACATTTTCTGATCAAAATAATCTCCTAGTGCATGTCATAATGATTAGGCATTAACAGGAAGAAAAGTTCTATGACAAAGGACCACACAACTACTTTGCATTCGTACATGTTTGAATGTTTGCACACAGAATTGCAAATACCAGTTAACTTGAATATCACATTACCTTCACTTACCTCTCCCCGAAGTCACCACAACTTTGATCCAATAATTTACTCAAACTCCATCTTCTTAACAAGTGAGTTTTAAACCTAACTCAACCTCATAAAACCGGTTTATGAGGTTAATGAAATGTCCTAGTCTCTAGTCGATGTAGGATTTCCAACACACCCCTCACACTGAGACTACCAACTCGTGCATGGAGATATATGTTATGGGTGGTCCAATAACGGTCCGATAGCGGGTGACCTGATAAACCCAACAAATACTCGCTAGAATAGGCTCGAAATAACTTTGCATATAATTTGATAATTATTATTTACTAATACATCTGTCGTAAACTTAGCGGAACTATTTTCAAAGAATTACAATAATTAATCCTTCTTGACTACAGCACATTACATATATAGTATAATATTTAAGTGGTAGACACACTCTTGGAAGAAGGTTGAATTAGGCTTAGAAAAAGAATAAGTTATAGTAATGGTAAGATAAGATATACTTAACATGCCAAACTTTGAAATGCAGCAGCTGCTGCAATTTCTAATGTTTATTTGGAAAGTTTCTTAAAATATGACTTAACATAACGTGATCATTCTCATTAGCATAAACAACGTATTACGTGTAATGGTCCGCAGCCCTAACATGATAAATTTAGAGTTGCAGTGTACAGAAACAACTCATGTTACCAAAAATATCAGCAACAAACAACTAAGAAACAATAAATAATTAACTATTTAATTAATTAATCCCACCAAGTTTCCACCCAGGAAACCTAATGTCGAACAATGCTTCAACAGTAATCTGGCTTAGGTTTTTTTTGTAAAACAAAAGAAACACGATTCAATATAGGAACCCAATTGGCTCTATGATATTGTTGACTGCATTTTTTTCAAGCAACATTACGTAGTACTATAGAGTGTGGTGCCGTCAAGAAACCTAGTTTGAATATTCTTCGTAAAATACATTAATTGGACCAGTTCTTCCACAGGACCATTTCCGTAACCTCGTTGTGTCTCTCTTTGACATGTGCTGATAAGCCGTTAGGTTCCTTTAAACTTCATTCAAACACATTCAGTCTTGAAACTTTGAAAGCGAATCTGATGTGGCTAAGTGTTGTGAATAGGTGAATGATGATGATGATGATGATGAGTTTGAAGATGAGAAATGGTTGAGAGTTAGAAGTGTTAGAGAAGTCATAGTAAAAATGTAAGGGGCGTAGGTGTTAAATGTGATTAGTGGGGAGTGGTCCTGCGTTAAAGTGGAAAGGAAGAACACGTGTTGATGTCGGTGACAACTAATGTATGTTTTGCCAAAGTTGTCTAATGGATACAAGGCTTAGATGTAGGTTGAAAGACTAGGGTTTGAATTAGTGAAGCAAAGGACTTGGTGAAAATAGAGTCAAGGACACATTTCACGCGTGATCATGGCGGACCCATTTTTCTTTGTAGCTAAGAATTCACACAAAAGATACACAGATACTTTTCCATTCGTATTTCTATGTTAACAACTAGCTCACCTTGTGCCATTTACAAAAATCTCAATTTTAAATTATAAAAAATTATAATTTTTTTTATTATCACTACAATAAAAACATGAAATAAAAACCAATATTAGAGAAAAAAATAATTGGTTGTTATAGTAACTAAATTAAAAACCATTTTAGAAACTAAAAAATAGTTTCGATTATTGTTAAATGGTTTCTAAATTAGTCCAAGGTTTTAACTACCAATTATTTACTTTCTAAATTTGGTAGACAAACTTGGTTGCTAATTAGATACTAATTTAGAAACCATTTAATAATAATAGAAACTAATTTTAAAAACAAAATTTTTTTAATTCTAAAATGGTATCTAGTTTAGTTACTATACACTACAAGAAAATCATGAAATAGAAACCAATTTTTAGATACCAAAATAATTAATTAGTTACAATAGAAACTAAAATAGAGACCATTTTAGAAACTAAAAAAAAATTGGTTTCTAAATTAGTTTTTATTATTTTTTATTATTGTTAAATAGTTTCTAAATTTGTATCTAATTAGCAACTAATGTTTTAACTACCAATTATTTAGTTTCTAAATTTGGTAGCAAAAACCTTGGTTGCTAATTAGATATCAATTTAGAAACTATTTAACAATAATAGAAAATAATAGAAACTAATTTAGAAACTAAATTTCTTTTTAGTTTCTAAAATGGTTTCTAATTTAGTTACTATTGCAACTAATTATTTTGGTTTCTACAAATTGGTTTCTATTTCATGATTTTCTTGTAGTTATAGCAACTAATTATTTTTTGTCACTAAAAATCAGTTTCTATTTCATGATTTTCTAGTAGTGCATGTTAAATCTGTTATTACAAAATACGAATATAAGTACTGTAATTATTAAAAATTTAAAATAGTTAGAAGAAATAAAAATTAAATGTAAGAAAGATAACTAAAATTAATAAATATAAAATTGACAAAATTTAAAAAAAAATGACAAATGCAATGAGACATAATAAATAATATTATTTTGGTGTAGTTGAGTTGTTTTCAATGTCAATAATAATCCCTTTTTCTTCCTAGTTAATAATTGACAGAAAAGATACATATTTTTTTCACCATATTCTTCTCCTCAATCAAAGAATGTAACATAAATAATTGTATTAAGTCCATATGTTGAAAATTCAATAGTTAATTGATTTATATTATAACTGTTAAGGGTAAAAGAAGAAATAATATTTTATTGAAATGTGCGTTTACGAAAGAAGATAAAGGAATTTTAAAAGATTATAAATGGGTGACTTTAAATATGTAATTGTTAAATTAATATTTTCGATTTGTTAATGGGTCGTGTAAGAAGATTTCCTCTGCTAACAAATATTATAATAATTATAACGAATTATAAATATTATATACTTATATTATAATAAATATAATGATTTATATATAGACTTATTATTTCCATGATATACATGTGTTTATTACTTTTATTCTGTCAATAAAAAAACAAAAAAGCATGTGTATGATAACTGTATAAACGGAATATTTCAAAAAGGAAAATATTGCCAGTTAAATTAGAGAATATGAAACGATCGAAGGATAAATAAGCCCTTATCGAAGGATATATAATTTTTATATTGTATAGAATGCTAAATGGAGAATAAATATTTATTTTTTTGCTAAATTACCTCTCACAGAAGGTGAATTAGGGTTTTTGAAGAGAAAAAAAACTGTAGGGAGTACGTGTTTAATCAGAATGCTGACATTTATAAAATTTCATTAATTAGTTAATAATAGTCATTTTTTTTCGTTTGATGGATATCTATTATAGAAAAGTGATAAACATACACGTATTAATAATTTGTGTGTAGAAACATATAGTTATAAAGAATCTTACAGAGGCTATGTAGCAAAAACACAAACACTGAAATGAATACTGATACGACACGGATACAGATACGGAGATACGTAAAATCTCTAAGATGTAGGACATGGGGACACGAATCTATATATTATATAATTATAAACTATATAAATTGACAATAAATATTTATATGCACAAGGATATTTCAAATTATTTTTTGGAGTAGAAAGATGTTTTTTATTACTGGTTCACAATGATTTATTTCTTATTTTTATAATCATAATAACAATTTATATAATAAAATTTGAATTTTGAGAAAATTAATGTATTTTTCCTTTTTAAAGTTGTGTTCAAACCGTATTAGAATTATCAGAAATTTAACAAATATTTTTTGAATTGAACACTTCACAGATACGTGTCTACAGGTGTCATACGAGTGTCGGTCGGTGTCCAATACGAGTATCGGACACCAACATCATTTAAAAAGAGTGTCTGAGTTTCATAGATTACAGGTATTTCTCTTTATTATATACGGTAAATGACAAATAATTATTACTCAATGTATTCCGTATTGCAGGAAGCAAGAGAAATGTTTAGGGTACATGAAATTAATGTTTTGAGCATGATTGGTGGTTAAATAAAAAAAGTGAACGTCAATGTCATTAGTTTTATTTAAAAGGAAGTGATTAAGGTGAGTTTGAATGAAAGAATTAAAGTTTAATGGCCTTGGTTTTATCAAATATCCATAAGAAATTCCGTGAAGAATCAAATCCATGTGGTTAGTTCGGGCCAGCAAAACATTTGGTAAAGCTAATTAAAAATTGGAACACGAGAATAAGCACTTTTGAAAGTAAAATGCGTGACACATGACCGTAGAATTTTTTCACTCCGAATCACTTTCACTATTTTAAAATCATAAGCCATGTTTGGATATTCCTTCTTATCAAATGCCTTTGCTTCTGTTTATTTTTTACTCCATCACAGGGCTAATTATTCTAACCGAAAAATATTTTAACTAAAACTTATCATTCGATTCAAATTAATTTAAATTCACGTTCAATAATTTAAAACTTAACGCCTCTGTCAAGTTTTAAAGAATTAGCATAGATGCGTCACATGCAGCACAACACAACACAACACACACTTAAATTAAAGGAAATGGACTCGTTATACCCGTGACGTCTGTGAGCTTTTACTTGCCTAATAGTCTAATTATGTATCTAAAAATGTTTAAATTTAATTTTTCTTTTTCATAATTAAATAGAAATATGAGGCAGAGAAGTGAAAAGTACCTTTCAATATTCCCTTATGTTCGTGGTTAGGGATGCATATTCTTATTATTTGAATAATTCATTTTGTAAAATATTTTAAACCACAGTTTTTAAAAGTGATAGGTGACATAATTTATACCAACAACTATTGTTTATTAGGCTATTATAGGCGACTCTTATCACTTCAAGAAAAATATGAAATAGAAATAATTTTTAAAAACTAAAATAATTAGTTGTAATAGTAACTTTCAACTAATTATTTTGGTATCTAAAAATTGGTTTTTATTTCACGATTTTCTTGTAGTATATATATAGAATTATAACTTGTAGTATTATAATCCTAAAATATTTTCTTCAATATTTTTGTTTTTTATTTTTATTTATATTGATAATTCAACAATTAATGTTATCTGTGAATACAAAAAAAAATAAATTATGATGCATAAATATTTTAAAGAAAACAATTTCAAATTTTAGAGTGGTAAATTTATTTTTCAATAATACTTTTTTTTCATATGATGTAAATGATTGTTGTTACTTGAAGTATCACCATAGCTAAAATGTCAAGTTGTACAATAATACTTAATATGAAAATTTTTATTTAGAAAAAAAAAATCTCTTTTGATTTTCTTTCTAAAGATTTTAAATTTTGTCAAAAACAATATAAATGAAAGGAATATAAGGCATAATATAAAGAAACACAGAAGCTAGATAGGGATCTAAGTAATATAATTGTCTCTTTCATTTAAATTAAGTATGAGGTTATCGTTTATTTTTATAATGCAATAGATTTAAAGGGGTTTTGGAAATCTTAGGTGAATTGGATAGCAGAGCTTATCCGGAATCAGAATTTAATAGTAATTAGAAAAATCAATGATTAGAAGCCGCTAAAACTTAAAATATTTAGCATACATGCTATCCCAGTATTGTGGACTAGTGTAATAAAAAACAAAACATTAATGCTATTTTGATACCAAAGCATTTTCGTATATCTCATCATGTGTTTAGACATTAATAATAAACTAAGAGAAAAAGAAGGTATTGCTCTATAAAGAGTTCCTTCTAGGGGTCCAACAGGCAGTATTATGAAAGACCATTTTATTCTTCAACTAATTAAGAATTATAAATTAAAACATCTCACTGTCATATAACCAATCTCTAGTTTCTAAAATATCAGTTTTATGTGGTTTTTTATTAGAAGTTTTATTCGATTTAGTTTTAATATGGGGTTTAAGTTTAATATCAATATTTTATACTTGTATAATCTTGTTTTCGTTGAGATGAGGTCAATTGGAATCCGGATGAGCTCAAGTGATCTCTCTTTCAACTCTAATGATTCAAAAGAAAGTGGAAACTCCACCTATAAAAAATACTCTGATGCTCAAGTCAGTAAGTAAGAGCATCGAATTTTGGATATATAGTGAATATAGTGCTAAAATTCGAGTTGAGAGTATTCCATTTGATTCTGGTTTCTCCTGGTTTTAATGTGACATATTATAGTATCTTTTCATAAAATCTAAATATCATGTATATAAATCAGAGTGTTCTGTAATATAACCGGAGCATTTATGTAATATAATAAAGGATCAAAGCATTTATGTGATATAATGGTGGATATATGGATATTGCGCAAAGCATTTATGTGATGTAATCAAGGATATTACGCAAAACATTTATGTGATGTAATCGAGGATATTATACAGAACTTTTATGTGATGTAATCGAGATATTACACAACAGAGTATTTATGTGATATAATCGGCACGTTACGCAGCATAATATTTATGTGATATAATCGAGAATATTACACATAACATTTATGTAATGTAGTCGAAAATATTGTGTATTAAAATCGCATTAATAGGGTGTTAATTGTGTCCTTACGAGATTTTATTCACTAGATTAGATGTCACGCTTTAGGTCCAAATTACTGCGTTACTCGTTCGGGATATACGATCCAAGACCGGCTTTTATGCTAGTACCATAACACAAGGATTGTTCTATTGTCTCTTCGAGTCGGCGAACTCGACCCATTGACCGAACAAGTCCCAAACGGTACAAATGTCTATCTGATGTTTGTTAAATTGAACTAATGTAATTGAGTTCATATTTTTCAATATACGTACCATACTCCATATATTAGGTTGGATTCTAAGGAGGATGAATCAGAGGGTTCAAAGGTTTGATTTTGTTAGGTACGAAGGGATTGATAACCCGCAGGATTTTGAAAAACAATTGGATAAAATTTGGATCGGAAACATGAAGATCTGTGTTCGCAGACTAAAATCAACAAACAATCGAGACAATACATCAAATCTTCATCCTTAATGAGTTGTATTTCATTCGTCAGATGTTATACTTCTTGTAGCTGAAGGAGAAGAGAATATGATAAAGATTATTTAGGAGAATAGCGACTAACTATCAACACTGTTTGATTCAATCACATAGTGGGCAAAATAAACCACAATAAAGAACATGAGGTTAGAGGTAGTATGCAGAGAGATCCCAATCCATCTATGGGGTACGAGTGCTTCACGAAAGTAGTGTCCACAATTGGAACTCTGATATCAATTAATAAAAATAATATCACAAGAATAAACTCTAAATCAATAACATTTATCAGATATCACACAAAGAACAAATAGCAATTATAGCTTTAATGAAATGTTACTAAAGACCAACAAAGCTCTCATTAAAAATACTTTTAACATTTTCTTTTATTTTTCATTATCTTTTATAACATGAAAATATAGTTACTTGAAGTCAAATTATCTTTAGAATAAACACGAAATAAATATATTTCTTACTAAATGTTAATGGGTAAAAGGTACATATTGATTTTAAAAATAATATAAACGTGTATTTACTATTGAAAAGTGGGAAAATTACTTCTAGACGGTACACTAAAGAGGCACTTCAAAAGCAATAAAAAAATTGTAAGAGGAATGACTTTGGGAAATAGTGAGAATTTTAATTGATTGATGCCAACCAGTAAAAAAGTCCTATATCCTCCATCGTGTTTGATTCTCACTTTCGAAGGTTCGTGAATTGGGGAAAAATTATCGTTGAAAACATTTTCGAATCGAAGCATGTTTTAAGATTCGAAAAGAACAAAAATTCTATATTATTCCATAATTTGTTCAAACTTCAAACTTCAAATCAAATATTCAAACCCCGTCGGCCAGCCTAACAAGTCATGAGGATTAATAGGAAGCAAACATGTACAAGCAACAATGACCAGTCCTGAATCGGATAAAACTTGGTATTTTATCCTCCCATTAAATTTGTAGTTTATTTTTATAATTTACATCTTGCATTACATATCATTAAGATAAAACCTTTTATAATATTATATATTAGTTTTTCCTTCTGAAACAATGATGAAGAATCTATGTATTTATTGAGTAGAGTATGATTTTTTTAAAAACATAAAAAATAGGCAAATAAACATATTACTATTACGGTAGTTTAAATGAAGAATTTTAAGAATCATTATTTTTTAAGATAATTTGAAATGACTTAATGATAGAGTGTTAGGAAGTTTAAAAAGAAATTGATATTTTGGTAATTTTAGAAAATATTTTAATTATTTAAAGTTGTAAATTTTATATCTAAGAAGTAAATCTCTGAAACTCTATGTCAATTATTCTTCTTCGGTCTCTCTTTATCTCTCTATTCCTATTTTCTTCCTTTTATTTTTTCTTAAAAGCATATCCTTCTCTAAATATGAAAATGGTAAGGATGACAATGTGAACCGCACCATACAGCATTGGTCTGCAAAATTTAATTTTGAAATCAAATTTCTTCTTCTACCTCATCAATTTTAAAATTTAATTTTCATAATGTAAAAGTCAATTACAGAAATGAAAATCTAGAAGAGAGAAAAAAATATTTCAAAATAACCTTTCTTGACCGGTGTTTCTAGAACAACTATTTTGAAATTCAGGTTCTGAAATTAATGAGGTGTAAGAAGAAACACCTTTTTTTATTATTATGCGTACTGATTCGGCCCTCTGCAAGTTGAGGATTATGCGAGGTGTTATCAAACAAGTCAGAGGCCAAAGTAGTGAGTCTAACACTGGTAATCAAAGATATATGAAATGGTTGAACATATTACAGAACCCAATTAATTTCACTAGTATTCCAATTAATGCCACTCATGAGTAGTGATGACCCCAATGAACTTCAATAAAAGACAAGACCAAACTGACGAAATATCACCAAGCCTAACCAAAAACTAAAATTGCCCGTAACTATTTTTTATCCAAACGTCAATACTTCAATTTACTTATCCAATACTGATACTAGGTTATCCAAAGCCAATACTTTTATTTCACCAATAAACATCTAAGAAGGTATCTAGACCATTGACAAAATTGTAAATTCCCTCCATATATAGAAGTAAAATCCTATATAGCTGCCATTATAAAAACACTCAGGCATATCTATAATATAAAAAATAGAAGCATTGTCCTCTGGTAAACCAAAAATGGAGATTACCCTCTTTATGAATGACTCCAACAAAGGAACGAAATTGATATAATTCTAGCTTTGACAACAATTATTTATAATTTTTAAAATTAATGTCCAAAAATTGTGTTCTTCTTTGAATACACATAACTGTAGTTATATACTTATTGTTTTATGAATTTCTATACATATGTAATCTTACAAGTCATAGCTAAAGTTAATTTGTATCATATCTAATACATGTATAGTATAGCTAACTATGTAACCGTTCAAGATAGCAACGAAAATAGCTTGAACTAGGTGCTAGGAAATTGTCAAACCTAAAGCAAAAATGACTTAAGCTAAATAATCGCTCGACGCACAAATTGAGATTAGTCCTATTATCATGTTGGAGTCATAGTATATAAATGGATACAAAATTCATCTTATAATCCAGTTTTTTATGAGATTGAGTTAGACTTTAAAGTCCACTTCCTAATATGAGAGCTATTTAAAGTCTCTCCTATCGAGCGTTTGTTGGACTTATCAAGCCACTTGCTATCAGACCACCTATACATATATAGGTCTCACACACATGTTGTCACTCTCAGTGTGAGGACGTGTATTGGAAATTCCACATCAACTAAAGATCAAGTCATTTTTGAGAAGTCAATCATGTATGCAATGTGGGCATACAAGAAAATTGCTTGGACTACTTGATTGACACCAGTAGGTATCAGAGAAAAAAAAAAAAAAACGAGAGTGCTTCCTTCATCTAGGTAACATGTGAGTTCCAAGAGTTGACCTGTGAACTTCACATGCCAACCTGGTGAAAACAGAAATTTGACATGGTGAGAGTCAATCTGTTACCATCAATAAGAGAGGCAATTCTCTCTTCAGAATCATTCCTCATGGGAATGTTATATGTTGTTGCAAGCTCTAAGATCCTTACTGATCCAATATATATTTATGAGTGCCGATAATAATATTAAGCAGAAACACAGATTTAACCAACACTATAAAACTTTCTAATTTTATGTAAGCAGTGTAAAACTGTTGCAACTACCTTATCCAGTAATGGGAAGCCAATTCACATTTATAGAACACATAAGTTCATTCCCAAACAATGTTCATGCTGATCAATTTAACCTGAAAAGTTGCAATTAGAAGGATATGTTGTGTATTTTATTTATCATTCATACAAATGATTATGTTTCTCAATCGAACTACCCAAACCTCCAACAGGCTTCCTGCTTTACAGCATCAGCCACCATTTCGCGTCCAGCCAAACGTATAATCACAACTGATACATTCTCTAAAGTCTGTTCAAGTACCTGTTGGAAACAAAGACTCTATAAATACACAATTGAATTTTTTTTCTAAGGATTCCACATTACTTTTTCTCCTATTCATTACCGATCTATACTTTTAGTAAACTTTTTTCGGAAATCAACACGTAACTGTAGTGTAGAATATACAGAGAAAATAATAGTACATTACATGGAAAGAAGCATGCCACACTAATATAATAAATAAAACTTTGGAAGGAAAGAGTACCCTGGGACAATTCGCAGCAAGCGCGCGATCCGACGGAGATGTGAGAAGTGAGACGAGCAGCGGCGTCAGCGCTGTGCAGAGGCATCAGCGATTGCGTGCATCCAAGAATTCCAATTGTCCTGCAGAAATAAAACTATAATTTAGAAGAAAGGGTTCTGAATAATTATAAAAAAAATAGGTCACAAGGAAAATGACCACAAGTTACCTTACCTGGGGAGTGTAAAGAGGGGGCGGCGAGGGTGGAGAAGGTGAGAGCGAAGGGAAGGGGAAGAAGAAGGTTGAAGGCGAGAAGCAGAGGAACGAGTAGGTATGGTTCTTGCGGCGGAGAGTAACGACCTCGAGAGAGATCCACCGCGCCACGCCATTTCTTTGATTTTGCTCTGTCCGGAAATGGAACACGAGATTAGGGGTTTAGGCACCGTGTGAGGAAGAGCTAAACCCTAGTGTGGTTGTTGTCAGATCAACAAGCCCACATTGGACTGGACTGGCCCAGAAAGATTGAGCAATGGCCCTTTTGTTACGGCGTTTTCTTCCTTTAGACCGTTTCTTCCTGCACCCCTACATTTTTCTTCATGCACCCCCACAATGTAATGCAAAGACAATAATATCCCTACTATTTTTTAAAAACCCCAAAATACACATAAAATTCACACTACTCTTTCTTCTTCCGGACAATGCAATTTGGTAATTTTACAAAATGGGAAATCCGCATTTATTTTTTTGCATTCTAGATTGGAAAATCCATAAATATTCTGGATTGATGAATCCGGTAATCTCCCAGATCCCTCAATCCGTAACAAAAATTAGACTTCTGGATTCAGCAATCCGAAAATCAACAAGTTTCTTTCGAAATAAGGTGAAGGTCAGTTTTGGGATTTACAAAATTGTGGGGGTGTAGGAAGAAAAACGTAGGGGTGCAGGAAGAAGCAGCCCTTCCTTTATCACCTTACTTTTTTTTTTATGAAAAGTTTAATTTATCTTTAATTTTTTATTCTAAATTATAAAGTTAAAAAGTTATTTAATAAAAAATTTAAAATTCCAAACTTCGAACTAAATTATCAAATATCTTGTATATTATATAATTTAAAATTTAAAATATATTTATATTTCAAACTTTACAATTTAAAATATAACTTTATATTTTAGATTATATAACTCAAAACATATTTGATAAAAAAAAAATTAAATTATTTCATTTAAAATTATATTTTAAATTGTATAATTCAAAACATCTACAGATTATATAATCTATAAATAAAAATAATAAACTTAACATTATTTTGGTGCGTAATTTTGGAATTAAGAGAATACGGAGGTAAAAGAAAAAACAATAGGAAAATAACGCCTTGCATATTAAATTAGTTATTAGTAAATGTTTATAGGAGAAGAAAAATAAAAAAATGATAATTATATTAAACATTTTTTACGATTTGAATTGTTTCATACATAATTTCATATTTAAGTGTATAATATTAAAAATTAATCATTTATAAAACAATGAGAAGTGTATAAAGCACAAGATAATTTCTCTAATAAAACAAATTATCATAACATCAATAAATTTCTTTTTCCAACTATATTTTCTCTCATATTTCTACTTTAATGTTTTGTTTGGATTGAAAAATGGAAAGTTGAGGATGTGGAGAAATGAAAGTGTGAGGATTTGAGAAGAAAGTTGAGTGTGTTTGAATTGAGATGTTAGAGTGAATGTGTGTAGAAAAATTATTTAAGTATGTGAGTGATGTGATGGTTGTGAGAATATTTTAAACTTTTTTTATTGGTATAAAATATAAGATTACAAATTTATCTTTTGTATATAAAAAAATTATAAAATAAAATATGACTTATTTTTGTGTAATTTTAGTTAATTAAAATGTTATGGTTGTTTTATTTAATATGTGATCTTTTAGTTACACGAGAGCAAATGATATCAATAGAGCTTCTCTGTAAGAAGTTGAATGATGAATTTTTTTTTAATATTTATTTTAATTTTATGTAAAATATTTAATATTTAAAGTAGGCGAGTAAATTAATCACATTGTTAAGAAGCTTTCACTTAAATTTTTACTAAATAAAATTCATGAAATTCTATTAATAAGTCTCATTCATCAGATAACACAACCTTAATTAGTCAGACTATAAGATCTATATGAATTTCAACCAATGTGATGTTGTAGAGTTTATTAGTGACTGTAATGCGTTTTGCCTGAAGAGCATTGACTTCATTACAAAATTAGATATGCGATACATAGTTGAACACTGAATAAATATTTATTCAATAATAATTTTATCATAAAAGCCAATATTTTGTAAATTTATGTTGATAAATTTTACAATGAAACTTGTCTAAAAAATTGAGAAAATATGAAGTCAAACTCCTTTATCATGTTAAACGAATGCTTCACGATGTACTGTAGTATGGTTTTAACTTTGAATTGCACACGGTGTGCAATGACAAAACACGATGTCTCCAACTCAATCTATACATTTTTTTTCATGGAGAGTACGCTCCAACAAGTTATGCCTACAACTATGGTTAAGACAGGAAAACTATCCACCCAATAGAGGCGTAGTACACTTCCATAGATTCTTACATTCTGAAATCCAAAACGCAAACTGTATTATTGGCAAAACATGCAGCGATCTTGTTACCCTCCTTATTCCAGCACACCTCGAAAATGCCGCCATCAGCAGTGTAGGTTTTAACGATCTTGCCTTCCTTCAAGGACCATATGAGCATCGATTTGTCAGGAGACCCACTGGCTAAATACTCACCGTTGGGACTGAATGCAACAGAATATACACGATCTCTGTAGGAAGGAACAAATAAACAAAATTGGAATCAAGGGGATTGGTAATATTCAAAGAGAGTGAATTATCAGCCTCCTTTACTAAATTTGAAATGTTTTCTACCAAAAGAATCCAATTTGCAGGACCACGGGTATACATTTATCACCAGATAAACAAGAAGTTTGGATTCTAAGAAAATTCAATTAAGCTCGGTTGAAACTAAAATGGAACTTACAAGCTTCAAGCTGATGAGTCGCGTATAAAATTGATCACTTTCAAACAAAAGGGAAAGAGGCTGGGAGGAGAAACTTAATGGTATGTACTGTATAGGCCGAGATGTGCTTGGCATACAATGAACACATCGGCCCTTAAAATATTTCCATATCTACTAAGATTAGCTTAATTAGTCGGACCTAAAAGTCAAACTAATACAATAATGATATTGATATGACCCAACTTTACAAGAAGTTGAACACGATTCAAGACTAGGTCAAACATCTGAGATGGAGACAAAGGCTCCATCATCCATCAGAAGATCCTTAGGAGAAGAACAACCGGACATGGGACAGAGTATCAATTATTTTTCATTCTAGTATTTTTAAAACAATTTTAATTTGTAACCAATTGGGCTCACATTGACCCAATTAGAAAAAAAATAAGTTTATAGAAGATTACCCATGTGCTCACTTTGACCTAGATTCTAGAAGACTCCCCCATGTACTCACATTTGACCAAGTTTCTATAAGCTTGTAACCATTTACGTCCCTAACCTTCCTCTCTTCCTCTCCAAGGCACTTATATCTATGAATAGTGTCTTCCCTCTTGTAAATTACATTGACTTTTGAGTAAAGAAACTTTATCAGGGTGATTTCCTGAGTGTTTTTCCAATTCTCTTTGAGTCTTATCTTGAGCAAAAATTGCTTCAAGTGGCGACTTCTCCCCCAAGTGGCGTGATTCACTACCATCTTCTCCATATCCATAAGCTTCCTCTCATCTTACTCTTTCCTTTATTTTCCTTTCATTTTCACCTATGTTCTTCCATTCTTTGGTTATGTCTCTTTTATATTCCGCCATTTATATTGGCTTCTCTTTAATTTCGTGCTCATCATCCATCATCTAGTATATTGAGTTTTTCCTTTGCTCTTTTGAAGAGAACACTCACACTTACTTAACCACTTCTTAGTTAAGTTCGTGTGCAGTGACAATCTTCACTGAGTTTCACCATATCATGTTAATCATAAATCATAATCCAAGTGAAAATCCTAAAAACATGTGCAATTCTAAAATCAACTCACATAAGGTATTCATGCTAATCGGACTCGACACCCCATGAGTCCATCTTGGCTCTATAAATAAGTTAACCACATCCATGTTCAGGTATGCTTTCTAATATCATTTATTTTTCCAACCACCGAATACTGAGTTCTAATTTGAGCATCAAAGAACCTTTTGCAGGTACCCTCTCCCATCCCGGACCGAGGACAAAGATCGAGAGCAACCACGAACAAACAACTAAGGACATATACAAAAATCTCATCAAGGAGCGTTCATACAACAAAGACGATACCTTCTCAGCCGAACAATTTATCTCATACATAAATAAAGCAAAGCTAAACAAACCATACCCGTGTCCATTCAAGTTGTAGACAAGTTTCCCAAGTTCCACATCCCAGAGCTTTACTGTTGAATCAAATGATGCACTGCACATAAAGATGACTAGGTCGCTTAAAATAAACAAAAAAACTTAGTCTAGTATTAAGAAAAATATATTAAAAAAACGCAAGGAAACATGATTGCATGTATATATGCACCCGCACATAGGTCATTGATCAACATAAAGCAAACTACAAGACAACAACATTACATTCGAGGAAAAAAAAGAGCTTTCAATTAGTGGATGATTATTTCAAGAATGTTCGACTCAAAGCACACACGGAGATTTGATAATAAACCAGAAGATTGTTTCAATTACTCCTCGGGCTTTAAATAGAATGGCATCGAAATAAGGAAACTAAGATACTAACTTAAAAAGGAAAATTAGGACACTCAATAGAAACAGAATAAAACAGAAACTAATTATAGGGAAGTAGGAAATTAGTGGTCACATGCTGCATCACAGTTTTCTCTAGGAGTTTCTGAAACTGGCACAGCAAGATAAAATGCTATATATTGTCTGATCTAATACAATTTATTTTTAGATAATCACAAGTGTCCCATCATCAATTAAAAAGTTAACAACTACGAGCATTATGCACACATCAACTGGAATGGAATCAGTAACATGCCAAAGGTGGCACAGGATTCTATAGTACCAAACAAGACGTTGCTAACAAATGCATTTTAAAAGCTCAAGAGAAATGAATCTAACTTCAAGCAACTAACATACCTAGCCAACACCAAATTTTTATTAGGGTTATTTGTACCAGGACCAGTTGGGCTCCATCTGATAGTATATACCTCCTACAAAATAATTATTCAGTTTTCTAACTATCTACATAATATATGAAAAATTCAAAAGGAAATATAAATACACTGACATCAAGAAATATTCATAAATGGTACCTTGGAATGCTCCCTAAAATCATGAAGATATTTATCGTGTTTCATACTCCATACCTACAAAACAATAAATGGCAAACATACAGCGCACAAACACAATAATTTTACAATGAGTTCAGCAAGAATACATATTTACCTGATAAAAAAATTCCATAAAAGGTCAGATTGCAAAATCCAGTACCAAAAAAAAAAGCTATTATATAATGATAAAGTAAACCATAACAGTGAGTGATGTTACCTTTGCCGTCATATCATCAGAACAAGAGGCCAATAATGAACCAGTGGGATCCCATTTGATACAATTAACTTCACTCTGAAATTGTGAAAGGCCATCATTAGACAGTAAAAGCTTATCCAAGCACTAGATTGCATTTTAATGAAAACTTAATGCAGGACCTATAAAGCTAGTTACACAGAATTCAGTAATCAAGCAGATCATTAACTACTGACTTTGCTGTCTGTAGATTTTTATAAGGCCACCTAGGAAATGACAACTTAGCAAATCAAGATTTGTTAGCACTACAATATATTAGAATAAGACTGGGGTCCTCCCAGTCCAGCATGTCCAGCCATATTTGATATGCCCAGGTTTACCCAAAAGACATTCTAGAAGATACAAGTTAGATAAGGCCTCAAACTACGCTGCTAGAAAAAAGGAGTGTGCAGGGAATGCTTGTATGGGGAAGTAATACGTGCACAAATAGATCCCTTGAATTGCAATTTCTTAGATATAAATAAGACAGTCCTTGTTTTTCTATCAGGATTCATCTTCAAAGCACCACCTCAAGGATGTACATAGATTCATTGCCAAACAAGGCTAGGCCTTTTAAACTTCTTATCAATAAAGTAGGGAATGGATTCATCGCCAAAGCACTATCCCAGGATCATCCATCAATCAGTACAATTACCCATACTTTCCATTTTTAACCTCTCCCTCCCATAGGTGTAATCTCAGTATCATATGTAACCGTGCATAGCATAATCTTTTAAAAAAATGAGGTGAGGTGTATGAACCTGATGGCCAACAAAAGTTTTAATTGGGAGGTTTTCGCCAATCTTGCATACATGTATTTTAGTGTCAGTTGAGCTTGTTGCAAATGACACATTGTTGCGCCAGTCAACATCAAGTGTCCAACCTAAACAGCATAGAAAACCCAAATTTCATAAGTTATCAATAAAAATGGTTTAAAATATTATCGGAAAGAGTTCTTTTCATACTATAAAATTCCACCTTGTAAAGAAGGGTGTATTTAAAATTTTACCTGAATGAAATTCAAATTGTTGTTTCCATTTCACAGCTTTCACATCCCATACAATTGCGGATTGGTCACAACTTCCAGTGAGAAGATAATCACCTTTCTTATTCCACTTCAAAGAGAATATGGGTCCCTTGTGTTTGCTTAAAATACTGCTCAGTTCACCTGGTAAAAAATAACACCGCTGCATGATCAAAATTCAAAATAATAATTGAGTGTTGAGTTTTGTGCTGCAATAGATCCTAGAGGAGAGGTTTGGCCCAACTCAAAATTAAATTCACATTTCTTCCAACATAACTTATGCAACAGCTTTCCAACAGGTAAAGCAAACAACAATAAAAATGATGATTTTATATACAGGAAAGAAAAACTAAGATCTGAACACATACGACAAACAACAAGGGTATTCACACAAAACAGATACACTGAAACATTCAACTGGTGCATGTTAGCATATAAAAGTTGTTAAAGTTTAAAATTCCTTATCATCTAAATCACTTAGTTTGATTTCGTTGTATAAACCCATTGGTGGTCCAAATTCTTGCTAAGTTTATAATCACATATATCTTACAAAAGGCTTTACTGAAAGTCTATGTTTATAAGAAATGACCTACCATTGGTGGTCCAAATTCTTGCTTGCCCATCATATGAGCCAGTTGCAAGAAGTGTCCCCTCCCCCTGCATTACGGCAACTAGAGGTCAAACTTTTCACAAAATAAAACATAATTATGACTTAATATATTAAATATTACAAACAATAACCATTAATATACAAATATTACAAATGCATAAATAAATACCTAAGCATACCAAGAGAGAGGAAAAGAATTAAAAATAAAATGCTAAATCTCCTATCTATTTTTCTTGGCTTTCACACAACAGACAGACCTACTGAAACCTCCCTTGAAAGTGAAACATATAAAACATGACCTATTGTACAATTTCCTTGTCACAAACTTACCCTGCTTCAGTGAGGCTGGTGAAGGTTTGAAAAACAGAGATGTACGGAGAAAAATTAGCAAAAGAATAGGAGAGGGTGAAGACACTATCAGTAATCATCTTGAGTTCAAATTAGAATATGCAATCAAACTCACATTCCAATCAAGTGTAGTGACATCATTACTCTTCTCATTTGTTTTACCCCTAACATGTTTCAATACAAACACATTTGGAGGGTCACTCAGCGAAGCAGATTTGCATCTCCCTTCTGGTATTGACCAAATACGAGCTGTTGAATCCCCAGACCTACAGTTGAAATTATGATAGAGAAGTTAAAAGATATTGTAAGAAGCAATTCATCAAGTCTCTATTTCTGAAACAGTTTACTCTCTTCAAAGTTGTCTGAGAACAATAAAAGCATTCTTTAAAACATATTTCAGAACAAAAATAAAGGACATGTAGAATCAGAATTTAACATACTTTTCCTCCTACTAACATCACATATCTTTCCAAATTTACTGTGAACAAAATTTAAGGCCCTTCGATCCTATTTTAAGTCTTTTTTTTTTAAAAAAAGTGAAAGTTACAGTAGTGAATTAAAAACACTTCAAAACAAATACGTACACAATTAAATTATTTTCAAAAGAGTTTTACAAAGTGAAGGATGGTTTCAGCTTAGCAAAAATAAATTATTGAGATATCATTATGAAAATCAGAAAGCAATCAATTCAAGAAAGGGGAAAAATGTGATTTCAAGCCTGCTTTTGTATCTAGCAAAACAACTTAAAGCAAAGGGTCAATTGGCAAAAAAAAGGAAAATTTGAGAAAAGATGGAGATCTTCCAAAAGAAACATCCTTCACTATTAATTTAAACACTATGGAAGCAAAAATTAATTTGAATGCCATTTAAGATGGTTGAAATGTATTGAATGCCATTTAAACCCAAATCATTCAAACATTCCTCTTCAAAGTTCCAGCAAATGAGGAAAATAACTTACCTGTGGATACTATCTACCTAACTGCTATTTATGACATAAATACCTTAATGACACCATGAATCCAGTTGCAAATGATTCAAAGTGTCTTATCCGCCAATGAGGAAGATAACTTACCTGTGGATATACTATCTATGCAACTGCTATTTATGATATAACTGACTCAATGACACCTTGAATGCAGTTGTTTATATAACACAAAATTCTAAAGAACATTTGAAATTGCTAGGATTTTCTGTTTTTATAGATAAAAAAAAACAATGTTAAAGTTGCATAAGCTGAATAAAAAAATCATTTTTAAACTCTACTTTTTTTAAGAACTACAACTGCTTTTGAAAACAGGAATCTAGTAGTCCTTAAATTCTCAAATATAACCACTGATTCAAGTATACAACTAATGCAGAATTCTGACAATATTTGCAACCATTCTTGCCAATATACTTGTGTTAAAGCTGAACAAGCACAAAATCCCAAATACATTTAGCATCTCTTCATCAAAAAGGAAGAATAACGAATGAAAATCCAAGTTGAGCAATATAGTGTACAGCTATAAAATACACACTCATAAATACATATTGATGAAAAAATTAAATCAACCACGAAGAAGATTCCTACCCTGATGCTAGAAGAGATCCTGTAGGACTCCATGCACAAGCACACACCTAAGTGTACAGTAAACAGGGCCGTTAATAGTGTTTTACAGTGAAAACAGCAGATGAAAGCAAATATAAAAAGTAAACAAACCAAAAACATATTGATGAAATACTTCACCTCAGAAGTATGACCTTCTAAAACCATCACATCTGACCTACGGATTTCACATGGTTGCGGTGTTAATACTGTAGAAATGTCCATCCGCTCTGGTCCTACAAAAAATGAATGAAAACTTTTAATTCATTTGTTGAAGAAAAAAATTAATTCGAACAGAAAACTAATTTGAATATTTGCAAATTCTAACAGAGAGCAGGCAGGTTCCAGTGTTGCAAAAAACATGCAACTAAATTAGAAATTGCATTGGGATATCCCCAAAAAAAAATTAATAATTTTCTGCTAGAAATAATCAGGATATAGAATTAGGACATACGGCTAGAAATACATGATATCAAAGAGAACATTTCTAATCCTAAATCCCACAAAATTGCTACTAATAAACTAATAGTTCAATGAAACTCATCACAACAGCAACCTAGATACGTAGTTTTTGTTAGATTTATAAAACAAGCCAGATAGCCAATATTTTAGAAGTATGACTGATACAGACTGAATAATAAAAAAAAAGAAACACTGGATGACAATAAGCTGGGAGTTACTAGCTCTCTACAATATCAATAACTCATTATTATATCATCAGTCATTACTCCATTCACCAAATAATCACAACAAGGGCCACAGAGAATGAGGCATCTTCCAGGATTTAAACCTGTCACCTTCAGGTCACAGCAGTAACATTACCATTGAACCAAGGTCCACCACCATTCATCAGCTGATAGACTAATAACAACATGCAAGAAAATATACTACAATTCTACAAATTTTACAAGGATTAAACCTTAACACAAGCAAAAAATTGTATACATAAACAGAAAATAGTTAAAAATAAAAGTAAAACATTGGATTATAAAGAAAACTTACATTCAGGGGAAATTATTAATACAAATGATGTAATTACACCACGAGAAATGCCAAACATACAGCAAAGAACGACAGGTGATTACCTCCAAAAGCTTTATTCTGTTCTTGATCTGTGACCAGTTCTTTACTAGTCTGATTGCCACGCTTCTGTTCTAGCTCTTTAAGATTTTCTGCCTGATCTCTATCCTTTTCACATTCTTTTGCCCTTTCATGTCTTTCTTTTCCTTTTACCCATCCTCGCCCACCTTCATGCTCCTTTTCAGATTTCTTATTTCTATCCTTATGTAGCTTTTTCCTTCTTTCATTAACCATTTTCCCAAGTTCATGCACATCTTTTGTGATAAGTTCCAAAGGTTGTAAGAATGAAAAATCTTCATCCAGGTTTATATCACACTGGCAAGCTACAATTGATCAGTATGCACCCTAGGGTACAAAAAGCTTAAATACCATTCAAACACATGGATGTTATGACGGTAGTAAAAACTAGAGTTAAAATAAAGAATACTAACATTACTCAAGTTGGCTTCCATCTCCAAGTACTGTAGCCCCTTCTGAACAAGTCTAATAAGAGCACCTATTGGTACAAGCGTTCCATCAATGGAGATTTTGTTAATACCTGCCTCATTTCCAAATGCAAAAGCAGTGTGTATGAAACCTGCAGTTATAACAAGAGTAACCAAAATCCAATTCAGTTTCTTTGCACATTATGCCCTTCACATCAATACAGAAAGCTTTATTAAAATTTAAAGAAACAATTTTTTTTTGTTAAGAAAATTTAAAATCAATTTCAGAACTTCTCCCACCCTAATGAATGCCCTAGTCCATTTTATTCCACTGACACTATTGCAACAATGGAGTATTTGTCGTAGTTATCTTTCTAAAGTTATTTAAGAAATTTAATTCATGAATGACAAATTGGCAATAGCATTTATTTCGTGTGTGTGTGTGGTGGGGGGGATTCACTAACAAACTTTCATCTTGAGCGTATTTTAAGAAAACCGAAGTTATAACTTATTAGAATATACCTTATAAAAACTAAATGCAAGTACATTAACAAACCCCTACACACATACAAAGAACATTTCTTCCAGTGAGTTTTCTATATCATGTTTCAAGGTTACAAATCGTTACAAATCTGAGATGAAATAAATTTTAACTATTCAAAGCAGCTGATAGTTTCCTTTGTTGCTAGAGATTAAATTGCTCATACTTATTTAACTTTTGCGTTATGACATACTTAACTTGGTTTCAATATTAATTTTGAATAATGTATGCTATGAGTAAAGACTTTATAAGTGAAATTTCTTTGTCAATAAAATAAAGTCACGAATATTATGGGGATTAGTCCGATGCAACTGTAAAGTTGCCCTTTGTTACCTATTGGTCACAGGTTTGGACTGGAAAAATAATGAATAATGTTTTTTTTTTAGTTTAGTTCAATATTGTTTGATACATTATACTAACTAATATAATAACATTTGTTAATTATTACCAGTTCCTCCATTGGAACTTAGATCAGTAAACCTTGCTCTTGCATATATATCAAGGGACTAGAGTAATATTTTTTGCATGCATTTTATAGTAGATAACAATCGTGACTGAAAACCTAACAATGTCTAATTTCAGTGGAACTAGACTGCAATCTCGAGGTGAAATTAGGTTGCAAATGAGGGTCTGGTCACGTCTATTTAACCCAACTAAACTCCCAGCCCCAGAATTGGGTGAGCAATTGATAATACCAAAAAATTCATGACTCTAGACGAAAAAATCAAACAGAATTTCACTTCAGAACTACAACATTGTAGTCTTGAAACCAGAGAACAATCTTTCAGCATCAGAACAATCAATGTCCACTCCTTCTACCTTAAACCAAAATAAAATTAAAAGCTCCATTTTGGAATCACCATTGTCGCCAACCCTAACCAATTAGCCACAACATTTTCAGCTCTTGGTCAAACCAACCAGCCAAGACCGTTAGAATTCCAAAACTCAAAATTAGCCCAAAATCAAAATCTGTCCCGCTCAAATTTCACTAACCACAAAGAAGCAAAATAAGAGCGAGCAAGCAAGCAAAACGAGAGGCAAATTGTATAATAAGAAAATTCACAACAGTGGAATGAAAAAAAAAAATACTAAGGGTGGAGGAAATTAAAGAAACCTGATTCGTGAAGGTAGCGAAAGACGATATAGTTGAGTTCAACGGAAGTTATGGTGGACATGTTGCTTCCTGAGCAAACGGCTTGGTGACCTTCGAGAAGAAACGGTTACGCAAACAGCTGCGGAAACAAGAAAGGAGAAAGGGAAGAGAGAATACCGAAACGGCGAAGGAAGTAGTAGCTTAGGACTCAGGAACTACGAACGTTACTCGCTAGCTAGGTGACAGCTGCAACTACAGCAGAAAACACTGGAAAATTGCACTCTGCAAGACAATGCAGAACTTTGAGTTTCTGTGTAGTTGGTAGCCTTTGTTTTCGCAAATTGTCAATATATTTGTATTTATACTACTCTCCTCACTCTCATGCTTATTAAAAACTAAGACATAAATGTATTATGTCATGTGCGAATTTTATTATAATAATCTTTTAAAATTTCATATTTTTTTTTATGTTGGAGTATTGTTCTCATTTTTATATAGCAGGAGATGTATTTATGTTTGTTTGTGTCTCAATTAAATATTATTAAGGAATTTTTTTTTATAGAAAACTCACACAAAAAAACAAGATAACATTATTAAGAATTCAATTTTAAAAGAAAATATAAAAATTTTAAAATAAAATAGCAAATAATAATCACATAGATTGCAAATAGATATCAAGAAGAAGAAGAATTTTCACATACTTAAAATTCATAAAAAGTAGACACTTTATCAACCTAAAATTGATTAATATAATGTGTAGTTGATCCATGCAGATAGAAAGAAGTTATATAGAATTTATGTTTAGAAATATATAAATAAATTATATGATATAATGTAAGATGTAGATACATTTATTCTATATATGTTTAAGATATTTATTGAACTATAAATTTATCTGTAAGATGATATATTAATTTTATTGATATATTAGAATCATATGAAAGTTATTAGGTTGTGGTGAGAATTGACGGAGATTTAAATAATTAAAAAAATTTATTTAAAAAATAGTTAGTATAGTAGGTTATATGATATGAGATAACTTAATTCATATGTAATATAGTTTTATTTAAAAAATAATAAAGTGAAAGTAGCTTCACATAAACATATATCTAATACGTCAAATTTACACGTATTTGTTCATAATAAATAATGTTACATTTGTCTCTTAGTTATTTTTCTCTCTTTATTTTGGTATATATATATTTAAAGTTTAGAATTTTTTATAAATATAGATTTTTGTTATAATACTATTTTATAATGATACATATTATATTATATTATATTATATTATATATATATATATATATATATTATAATAATTAAGTAGTGCAATATGCGATATTACATGTATAGTAATTCAACTTAAACAGTATTACAATTTCAAACACTTCAATTGCATGAACTTATTAATATATCCTTGAAAAAATATGAGTGTTTGTTGTTTACTTATTTTTAATCTGTCATTTAATTATAGATTATGATAGAAGATTTCAACTCTAGTGTTAATTCTCTTAAACCTCATGGTTGAAATAATTGTTATAAAAGGTGCATGAAATAATTGTTATAAAAGGTGTGAAAATATGAAATAACATAATATAATAATTATCTGTAATTTATTGTTTACTATATTAACATAATGTGATAATTTTATTTCATCACCTGTTATATTGTATCACTGCAGTGTCGATCAAAGTTTGAACAAGATATAATAAGTTATCTATTTTCTTCTCTATATATAATACTTTTCACATAAACTTAAATGATTATAATGACTAAAAATATAAAAATAATTTTATTCCAATATTAAAAAACATTTGAATCCTAATATTAATTTTATAAAACTTATTTCATGTAGTTACAATTTTAAGAAAAGTAATTAAATAAATAAGATATTTTTCTATAATTTTTAATAATATATATGATAATATATATCATAAATTTTATTTAATATTTATATTTATAATTATAATAATTGCAACACATAAATTTAAATTATATTATTTGTTAAAATATTAAAATTACATAATAATTATTTGAATCTTGTTAATATATTAATTAAATTAATATCAAAATATAATTTTATACAATGTACTTAATTTTTTTTTAAAGTTTTATAATTTGTAAACAAATTAAATTAAAAGTTTATATTTTAAAAAATTGTATGTGATTTTAAGAAAATAATTTGTCAACATAATTTATATTATATTCTACTTTTGTTAATTTTTATTTTGAACGTATTAAATACTATAAAAGATTATACTTTATTATGTTTTTATTCAATTATATTATATGTATTTACTCTATTAAATCGTGTTTATCAAACCAGTTTTAAATATTTTATTGAATTAAAAAGAAAAACATATATTAATCCTAAATATGAAAAAATATCATTATGTTTTTTTAAATTCTTCGCAAATTAATACGAGGGGTCTCGTACAAGCCAGTAATAATTTTAACCAATGTATCTAGAAGTTTGTAACACGTAGAATTTTAATATAATTATTTATTGAAGTAGCTTATATATAAAATAAAAAGAAAACAGATGCTTAAATGGTATTTTATGACATATTTATTATTTAAAAAGTCATATTTGGAATAAGTGTAATTAATATAAATATATTTACCTTAACATGATATATTTGGAATCATAAAAAAAATGTATTTTATTGCTTATGTTCCGTAACTAGAGAGGAGTCTATTATCTGCATCAGATATGTCATTATTATAAAAAAATATGACCAGGAAAAGTTAAAAGTATAAAAGTTATTTTTATTTTCATTTTATAATTCTTCCAAAATTGCATAGTTACTAAAAAAATATAAATGGTAATAAATGTCTTCAATATAACAATTTCCAAAATTGTATAATTATTTATAAATCTTTGGAAAATGTGTAATATATTTTTAATTTTTATTTTATAAACTTCTAAAATTATACAATTTTATTATAAATAATTCAATGAAAAGAAACTAATTAAACTTACTATATGTGAGCAACAAAATATTCATTGTGTTTCACGGATATTCTTTGGATTTCTACAAGACTCCAAAACTTAATTATCATTATACTATGAACTCAAAGTTCTTTTCAAAGCTTATAAGAATTAAAGAAATATAAATTTAAGCATATATATTATATATATAAAAATATAAATATTTATAAAAAAATTATTCTTTTAAAATATATCACTACAAGACAATTATGAAATAAAAACCAATTTTTTGAAACCAAAATAATTAGTTACAATAGAAACTAAAATAGAGACCATTTTAAAAACTAAAAAAAAAATGGTTTTTAAATTAGTTTATATTATTTTCTATTATTGTTAAATAGTTTTTAAATTGATATCTAATTAGCAACTAAGGATTTAACTACTAATTATTTAGATAATAAATTTGGTAGCAAAAACCTTGGTTGCTAATTAGATACCAATTTAGAAACTATTTAACAATAATAGAAACTAATTTAGAAACCAAATTTCTTTTTAGTGTCTAAAATGGTCTCTAATTTAGTTACTATTGCAACTAATTATTTTAGTTTCTACAAATTGGTTTCTATTTCATAATTTTATATATATATAAAATAGAGTCATTCATTTAGTTGATAATAAAACAAACACATATAAGCTTTTAAATATAAGTTATTGAAACAATTTTTTAACATAAAAATATATGTAAAAATAAATAATTAAATTAATCATTTTTAAATAATTCAAATTTTTCATTCCAATATCAATATATAACAACCATATACAACCATATAGAACACTCATGTATCCATAAGGACATTCAAAAGGCAAAAATCAATTGATGTTTTTTAGGATACTCGTATTATATAGGTTATATAAAACATTAACATCTAATCCAATACCAAATACATAGATTTACAAATAAACTTAGGAGAAAATATTAGCATAAATTCAAAACATCCAATATCTTATCAATAAAGTGGATCTCGATGTGTAATGAACTCTTTCATCATTTTCTATCTACCTAATGTCTTAATTTATGTGACATACACTATCAGTGAAGTTAAAAGATATATGTTAATAATAAATTGATAACTAATAAGATATTAATTTAAAAATTAATATATAAATTTTATAAATAATAAAAAATATTTTTAAATACTAATAATTTTTTTAATATTTAAAATAATATATAATTTAATTAATATAATAATTAATTATTTTTTTATTTATATTTAATAATTTTCTTATAATATATAATTTGTTTACAATTTATTTTAAATAAATACTATTAATCAAATAACAAGTATTATATATACGTAATAAATTTTGTCTGAAACGGACATTTAATTAATATATGAAATAGTTGCTAATGAAATATATATAAATTATAGAAACAAAATTTCAATAAATACTTTTTTTTAATTTCCGCCTTAGTATATATAAGTTAGAGAAAATATCAGCTATTAGCCAATAAACAGTTGGCCCGAAAAAGGTATTTAACTCAATAAGAACAATCAGTTTAACATCAATATCATTTCGAAGAGAGGGTTGTTAATTAAAAAAATGTAAATGCTCCCTAATAAATTTTAGTTAATATGCGTTTAAAATATCTTTATTATTTTACTTTGCATACATAAAAAAATATTTAAAAGACGTGATAAATTAAAATGATTAGAAGAAGCAAATGATATATGTTCAAAGTTTTGAAAGTAGGTTCCAGTCAAAAAGTTTGAAAAGCCTAATTTTCAAAGTCAAAGTCAAAGAAAAGTAGTATTTATTTTACCTTTCTAAGTTAGTGTATTATTGGAAAGCTTTTATATATATATATATATATATATATAAAGATGTGATTATTTAAATTTGAAATATATGTATTAATTTATTAATACTATTTATTCTCAGTTTTAAATTAGTAAAAGCAGAAAAAATGATGAAAAGACTAACAAATCAGCATGAAATATTTGATATATTCATGGTGGATTGTATTATTTATAACATTTACTTTTACCTTATAAATAAATAAACATAACATATTTTAACATTTTAATTTACATTATAAATTCTTTCTTATATAAAAAAATTAATAATAACTTGTTTTAATAATTTTTTTATTAGATATGATTTGACTTTTAGCATCCATATATCATTTTAAAGTGTCTTAATTGTTGAGTTATACAGCTAAATGAAGAAAGCCTTCAATGTGGAAAAGTGAGGGATTGCAAAATTTGAAAAGTACACAGAGAAGAATATATAAAGACTAGGAATGGCGAAAAGATTTGCATCAAATTCAGTGATTCTTTGAACTTTGCTAACCATGGAAGACAACCTTATCAACATCTTTTACCTCTTCATTTTTCTCATCACTTTGAAACTGTTGTTCTTTAGAAGGTTCAAGAACCCACCGCCGGGTCCACCGTCTCTTCCAATAATTGGCAACCTCTATCAGCTGAAGAAACAGCCACTCCACCGCGCCTTGCACGGCCTCTCACAGAAATACGGCCCTATCTTCTCTCTCCGGTTCGGGTCTCAGCCCATCCTTGTCGTTTCATCAGCATCTGCTGCGGAAGAATGTTTCACAAAAAACGACATCGTTTTCGCGGACCGTTTTCATTCTACCACGTCCAAGTATCTCGGCTTCAACCACACCATTATCACGGCATCGTCGTACGGCGACCACTGGCGCAACTTGCGTCGTATCAGCTCCCTAGAAATCCTCTCCAACCACCGTCTGAACTCTTTTCTGGGAGTACGAAAGGACGAGACCATGAAGTTGCTTAAAAAGATGGTTAAGATCACCGGTAAAGAAGATTTAGCGAAAGTGCAGCTGAGACCCATGTTTGCAGAACTCACGTTCAACATAGTCATGAGAATGGTGTGTGGAAAACGCTACTACGGTGAGGAATACGACGGCACCACCGCTGAAGAGGCCAAGAAGTTCAGAGAGCTGATGAACGAGATATCGCAATTTGGGTTGGGGTCGAACCTTGGAGATTTTGTGCCGCTTTTAAGATTTTTTAAGAGTCACAAAAAGTTAGAAAATGTTGGAGAGAAGCTCGATGCGTTCTTCCAAGGACTCATCGATGAGCATCGGAACAAGAAGGAGAGTTCAAATACCATGATAGACCATTTGCTTTCCTCACAGAAATCACAACCTGACTATTACACAGACCAGATTATCAAGGGACTTGTTATGGTACGACGTTAATTTACTTTGTACCACGTTGTTTCATTTTGCTGGAATTTAACCTTGGCATGATTATAGTAATATTGTTTTTAATTTGTTAGGCATTATATGTGGCCGGAACAGAGACTTCGGCTGTAGCATTAGAATGGGCGATGTCTAATTTGTTGAACCAGCCAGAGATATTGGAGAAATTAAGGATTGAAATTGACAGGGAAATTGGAGAAGAGCGTTTGATAGAGGAAGCAGACGTTACCAAATTACCGTACCTTAACAATGTTATCTCCGAGACTCTAAGGTTGCATCCACCACTGCCCATGTTATTGCCCCATTTATCCTCTAAAGACTGCAGCGTCGGAGGTTATGACGTGCCACGTAACACCATGTTAATGGTGAATGCATGGGCCATACACAGGGACCCCGAGTTGTGGGCTCACCCTACAAGCTTTAAGCCCGAGAGGTTTCAAAATCACCCAGTGGATGCACACAAATTAATCCCGTTTGGGATGGGAAGGAGGGCTTGTCCTGGTACAGGCATGGCCCAAAGAACTATGGGCTTGACTTTGGGCCTGTTGATTCAATGCTTTGAGTGGAAAAGAGTTGGTGAGGAAGAAATTGACCTCACTGAAGGACGAGGAACTATTGTGGCCAAGGCAATTCCATTGGAGGCCCAATGCAAAGCACGTCCAATTGTTACCAAGATCTTCTAATTTCACCCATCCTTATTTTCCTTTTCAGTTATTTCTAATCATCACCCATCGTTATATATGATTTCAGGTGGTGCTGCTTTGTTTTTTTTTTTTCTCATGTTCTATCTATGCGTTCTTTTTCAGCGTCAAAATCTCTTATACTATTGAATGTTCAAAGTTTCAAAAGTTTGGAAAGCTTAATTTTCAAAGAAGAAGTAGTATTTATTTTACCTTTATTAGGTTAGTGCATTATATGGCAGACTCTTATATATATAAATAATTAACTCTTATTATTTGGAAGTCTAGAAAAATAAACTAAATTGATGGAACACGAGGATAAGATTTGGCTGGGTATGACTGCATTTACAAACCCCTTTTACAGCAATGATAGTATAATCACATATAAATAAATAATATTCTTTAAAGATTAAAAATAATATATGCGTTAGTAAAACATTTTATTCTAAACAGTTAAATTAATTTCAACTTATAAAAATATTTTTAGTTTTAGCTTTTGAAAAATACTTATAATTCAATTATATTCATATATTTTGTTGACTTCTAATGTGAGTGAATAATCTCCCATAAAAAGAATATTCTCCTATTAAGAATAATTGGAGAGTCTTCAAATAAATAAAAAATATAGACCTTTTTATTCTTTATGATTAAATTTGTATATTAGTTATTTTGATCATATATTACAAATGGTTGTCTGTAAAATAATTAAAAGTCTAAATAAACAATAAGTACTTTATAAAAAAGTTTATCAAAATTTTATTTTTTTAAAATGGTCATATCATATTTAAATAGTTTAAAAAAAATTGTTCTAATAGTAAAATCTTATAAAACTTACATTTTTATAATTTTTTTCATTTTAATTTTTACACCTTAAAAAATAGTTTAATTATTATAATGAAATATTACTTTGATGTTGGTGCTTTAGATATATATTATTAAAATTGATAAAATATTTTATTCTTATAGAATACTCGAGTTTTAAATTTAATACATTCACCCTATCGCGTAAATTCTTAAACTGAAATGTGATTGATATTTTGAGTTTGTGAATAATTTTAATTTAGTCATTTTAATTTTTTTTATCAGCATTTTAATTCCTGACCTTTAAAGAGAAGAGGTGAATAATTGTAATTCCCATATATTTTGGTATTTTAATAAATTGCGAATAGAGATTTCGACTGTCATTTTAATGCTTTTTTTAATATTACTAATTATTAATCTTGGTGTTTTAAATTATTGTTTTAAGAGCATCAATCTCTTTTATTTAATACTCACCTGAAAAGAATCACGATTTTGAACATGAATAACAAAGGTAAGAAAGTAAAAAATTAGAATCTATTCCAAACTCTGTCGGACAAAAAAGAGTAAAATAACTCGCTTTGGTCAATCAACAATACATTCAAAGGGAATGGATACAGAGACCTTCAATCTTAACAAACCTGTCTTTGCTACAATGAAACAACTTGATAAATTCATCCTTCCTAAACACTATAAACAAAGACACTCTAATACTCTATTTGCTTTTATGGATGTACTGTTCAAAAGAAAAGAAGTGAGAAGATATCAATTGTTTAAATTCAGGGTTTTGCAGAGAAGAGAATGAGAGGATATACCACTGAACAGTAAATATTTTCTCCCCTTAAAATGAGAGATGTAAAGGGAAAACCAGATCAGCATGTGTTATTTCCAAAATTATCCTCTGCAAAGATTTTTAATATTAAAAAATAGTATTTTTTATGTGATATATTTTCTAATGTTATAGTATATATTTAATATTTTAAGAAATTATTTCAAGTTTTTTTTTATTTAATTTGTTGTTGCGTTTATTTTAATATTTTTTTTATAATTATTATGTTTATGAGACTCATGTATGTGTTAAGGTTAGATGCAACTTGTTAAAAATGAAGAAATCATGTTCTATTTTTTAATTTATTTCAATTTTAAATTATTTTTTAAGTTATAATTGAAATTTATAATTATTTTAATTATCAAAATTATATACAAAATTAATAATTATTTTATTATTACTTTTTACATGAACAAAACAAAATATACTTTATTATTATATATAACATGTTATAGAAATTAAATAATATAATTATTTTAATTAACTTAAATATTTTTTAAATTAATTAATATTTTATTTTCTTATTTATATATATACAAACATAAACTTTTTATTTTACAATTTATACCATTCAAAATATATTAAAATATTTTCACAACTATCACATCATTCATGTTTTTTTACACTTCCACTTTCCAACCTTTTCAATTTTTCACTCCCACAATTTCTAATACAAACAAAACATACGTGTACGAGGACATCATCCCGCTTCTTCGTAAAGGACTTCGTTGATTTTCGCGCCTCATCATTAACCACACCATCCTTGTGCCTTAAATGTTGATGTGACGTTTCTGTTTTACATGCGTCGCTTTCGAAATGGTGGGATTCAAATGCGTCTTCTCTTTATTTTCCACTTTCTTCATCACTTCTCTGCCATTCTTCACCATCATTCACCCAGGTACCTACTGCTTCTTCCCGCTATTTACTCCATTCTTTTGCGCCTTTGCTTTGCTTTATCTGCTCGCGCATTTTACTCCCATCGTTATATATGATTTCTGGTGATTTTTTTATCAACAAGAATTCTCAAAAACCAGAAAACAAACTGGTGTGGTGCTGCTTTGTTTTTTTTTTCTTCTCCTTAAGATTCTTCATGTTCTATCTATGCGTTTTTTCTCAGCGTCAAAATCTCTTATACTATTGAATGTTCAAAGTTTTGAAAGGAGGTGGCAGACCAAAAGTTTGGAAAGTTTAATTTTCAAAGAAAAAGTCAAAGAAGAAGTAGTATTTATTTTACCTTTCTTAGGTTAGTGCATTATATGGCAGATTCTTATATATATATAAATAACTAACTCTTATTATTTAGAAGTCTAGAAAAATAAACTAAATTGATGGAACACAAGGATAAGATTTGGCTGGGTATGACAGCACCGACAAACCACTTTTACAGTAATAATAATAATATAATCACATATAAATAAATAATCTTCTTTAAAGATTAAAAATAATATATGCGTTAGTAAAACATTTTATTCTAAACAAATAATATGAAACAGTTAAACTAATTTCAACTTATACAAATATTTTTAGTTTTAGCTTTTGAAAAATACTTATAATTCAATTATATTCATATATTTTGTTGACTTCTAATGTGAGTGAATAATCTCCCGTAGAGAGAATATATTCTTATTAAGAATAATTGGAGAGTCTTCAAATAAATAAAAAATATAGACCTTTTTATTCACTATGATTAAATTTGTATATTAAGTATTTTGATCATATATTACAAATGGTTATCTGTAAAATGATTAAAAGTCTAAATAAACAGTGAGTACTTTATAATTTTTTTTTATCAATTTTTTTTAAATAGTCATATCATATTTAAATAGTTTTTAATTTTTTTTTTTCTAATAGCAAAATCTTATAAAACTTACATTTTTATAACTTTTTCATTTTAATTTTTACACCTTAAATAATAGTTTAATTATTATAATGAAATATTACTTTGATGTTGATGCTCTAGATATAATATTATTAAAATTGATAAAATATTTTATTCTTATAGAATACTCAAGTTTTAAATTTAATACATCACCCTATCACGTAAATATTAAACTCAAATGTTATAAAACTTCTTTTATTTTTGTTACTTGTATTATGGATAGTGGTGGATCGTAAAAAAATATTTTGGAGATGTCAAATATTTTTTTTATAAGTGTACAAAAATTTCAAAGTGTCAGATATATAAAATATATTAAAGTTAAAAAATATTTTATTTGCATACAAGTTTTTTTATTTATTTATCAGCAAGTCCTTCAGACAACACTAAATTCCACCACAGATTATAAAAACAATCTTTTATTTATTTGTTTATTCATTATGTATAAAATGAACAATAATTTTGAGTATTTGTTACCTTTCAGTTGTAATAAGTATTTTAAAGAGAAATAACTCGCATTATATTCAATATGCAATATGTGATTCTTATCATTGGTAAACTTAAATTAAAGCATGGTCTAAACAATGAAATAAGTTTTAAATGTTTCAAATCCCTCTTTCATCACTAAAAAAAATAACTTTATCAAAATTATTCAACATTTAACAGAAATTAGTATAACCTGAATTAAAATTAATTGAAGTTTTTTTAACTTTAGTTAAGTTTAAGAGATTTATTTTGGAACATAGTAAAATTCTAAAGGTTTCATTTCCATACTCTAATAAATAAATATAATTAAATAATTATTAAATATTTTATATAAACAAATAATTAAAAATATATAATTTTAGTATTTTTTCCTTCTATTTTTTTTTCAATTCTCTCTTTCTTTCCATAATTTCTCTTCTAACACCCACGGCAATTGGACCTCACTCCACCGCATCTGGAGCTAGAAAGAATAAATATTGTAAGCACTAATGGTCTAACAGATATTTTCAGTTTTTAAAGATAATCTATATCAATTTTTTTCTTATGTTTAATTTATCTTTTAATTTGTTTGCTATGATTTCTGCCTGTTTTTGTTTTTATTTTTATTTTTATTTGAATTTATGTGAAATAGAATTAGCTATTAAGGTTTTAACTACTAATTATTTAGATTTTAAATTTGATAGTAAAAACATTTGTAGCTAATTAGATACCAATTTAAAAATTATTAAACAATAATAAAAACTAATTTAGAAAATAATTTTTTTAGTCTTTTAAATGGTCTCTAATTTAGTAATTATAACAACTAACTATTTATTTGTTATATTTATTTTAAAAGAACTTTATGAAGATTTTAAAATCCATTTTAAGGAAGTTTTAGAATCCCTAATACTTTATGGAAGTTGTAAAACATATGATATTTTATGAAAGTTATGAAACCTGATAGTTAACCGAAGTTTTGAAACCTTGGTTAAATACAGAAGGAAACAAAACATTTTGTTAACATAAGTTTTTCCTGAGATTTTCTGATTTCAATAAATGGTTTGTCCAAGAAAATTTTAATTGAAGGTTTTAATCCTAGATAATATAAAAATAATTTTTCATTTAAATATTTTTTTTTAGTGCATCGTCACTGCAACATGGTTTAAATTCTATAATGGCTAATGATAAAAACTTACTTATAATTATTGCGTATAAATAAAATAATTTTAAACAACTTATACGTATGATATTTTAGAAAATATAACAATACAAGAAATGTGTTGAATTGTATTTTAATAATTTTTTAATTTTTTTCGTCAATATTGTATTATAATGATTCCTGACATTGTAGTCTTGTTGATGATCTTTTTAACCTATATGGTATTGGATGAAATGCAACAAACAAATGCAACTTTTTAACTTAACATATTTACTTTATTTCAAAATGCAACTTTTTAACTTAACATATTTACTTTATTTAAAGCATTCTAGAAGTTGATTCTTACAATGACTCTCATTTTCAAAGTGCAAATAAAATAGTATGCACCCTAAAGGAGATAAGGAGAAAGATATACACAATAATTTTATACTAGTTTATTTATCAAAATAGAATATATCTAGTTATAAATTTAGTTTCACTAAGTATAATAAGTTACAAACAAGTATTGTTTTAGATAATAGTTATTCTTAGTTAACATTTTAAGTATTCTTTGGGCCTTTACACTATTGGTTAACCCATTGAATATTCTTTAGACTCATAACCAATATTGAATAGCCTTTTGAGTATTCTTGAAAATGTAAGAGTCTTTGTTAAAATCAAGTATTGTTTAGAACACAATCATTCATAACTAAAATGAGTATTATTTGACACACAATGTTGATTAAAATCTAGTATTCTTTCGAATCATAATCACTCATAGTTAACCTCTTTAAGAATGTTATTTAAAGTGTCACTCCTAACTAATAATAGAATATTGTTTATCAAACAATCACTCTTGACTAAAATAAATAATTTATAAGAATAACGATAAAAAATCAAAGGATTATTTACTCTAGAATAATTACTTTTTTCAATATATAGAGTTTTTTTGAACTCTTCTAATTTACTAATTACACACTACTAATTACGCACGAGTAATATAAAAGTGTTTATAATTTCATTTCAATTTTATTCACTAAATCAATAAATTACAATTTTAAATGTTTATCTTAAATTTGGATAATAATAAAATATCAAATAATTTAAATTTTAATATATATTTAAAAATATAATATATATTTAAAAATATAATATTATATATATATATATATATATATATATAACTTTTGGAAATTGACTTAAATATGGAGATTTAATATTTTCTTTTAAAAACAATATGTTTTTATTATACATAGCAAGTACTCGTGTGACGTGTTTGGGAAATATAAGATTGGCCCTCTACAAAAATTAACAGTAAAAGAATTATCTAAATATACTAAAAAAATAGTCATACAAATTTATTCATCCTAAAAAAACGAAAATTGATCACATATATTCAAAACATTATTTAATTGACATTCAAGTTTAGGAGACTTATATACGATCTATTTCTAAGCTTATTTTTAAAAAAATTATCTAATTATATAGAACTTAACTGCTTATTTAGTTAAAACTTAAGTCTATTTACAGAAGTCTATAAACATACTTCTAATAAAATAAATCTTATTTCTTTTTAATTATTTTGACGTAATTATTTAAGTGTATTTTGATATTACACTCATTGTTGATGAGAATTATGGGGTTATTGGATAAAAAAGATAATATTTTAACTTCTACTAACAAAATTTTATTCAAACCTTGCTTGATGTGAATTGTTTTAGAATGAACTCTAATAATAGTGTTTGAATTTAAATAGAGGTATATTGGCAGAAAACTTTTCGATAATTAAATTAGTAAAAACCCTAAATATTAGTAATATGGAAATAGAGAAAAAAGATAATATTTTCTTTCAATAAAACATATATTTATAAGTCTTTTGGGCATCTCTAAATAGGATTATATAACCAAAAAAAATATTATTGTTTCTTAACTAAAGAAATGATTGAATTGCTGCTTATTAAATTTGGTTTCTTCCGTTATTAAGATAATTGGATTTTTTTTGAGAAATTCCCAATATATGTAAAAGTCATTTTATGATTATAAAAAAAACTTATACAATATTGTAAATGATTTTATAATTTTATAAAATGACTGTAACCATTATTTGTAACGATTATAAATTTATACTTAAAATATATTGCAACAAGCTCATAAATTCTGAAAGGTCAACCTTTAGCATAGTCCAATAAGACTTAAAAACTCTTGAATATTCATACACTAACAGGCTTGGCCATAACCATAGTAAATTTATAATTAAATAGTATAAAATAATAATATTAAGAGTTATAATATTAAAAGAATATTATATTTTCAATATAACCTTATATTGTTTCTCTCTATGTAGACACATTCTGCTACAGACTCTGCTAAAGAAGACGCTCATGGAACACAGCCTTATCAAGATTATTTCCCTCGTGCTTATCGTCATAATTATAAAATTAGTATTCCTCAGAAAAAGACAAAAAAACCCACCACCAAGTCCACCTTCTCTTCCGGTAATAGGCAACCTTCACCAGCTGAAACAGCCGGTACACCGCACCTTCCACGACCTCTCACAAAAATACGGTCCTATTTTTTCCTTCCGGTTCGGCTCACAACCGGTGCTCGTCGTTTCATCTGCTTCCGCCGCCGAAGAATGTTTCACCGTAAAGGATATCATATTCGCGAATCGTTTCCGTTCTATCAAGACCAAATACCTCGGCTACGACAACACCATTCTCTTAGCAGCCTCCTACGGCGACCACTGGCGAAACTTGCGACGTATCAGCTCCCTCGAGATCCTCTCCTCTCACCGTCTTCACTACTTTTCGGGAATCCGAACCGACGAGACTCTCAAGCTGCTCCAAAACCTGGTTCGAGCCTCCAACAAAGAAGAGTTCTCGAAAGTGGAGTTGAAGTCCATGTTCGCAGATCTCACATTCAACACTATCATGAGAATGGTGTGCGGAAAACGCTACTACGGCGCGGAATGCGATGGGACCAACGCTGAGGAGGCTAAGAAGTTTAGAGACCTCATGAATGAGATGGCTCAGTTCGGGTTGGGATCGCACCTCGGAGATTTTGTGCCAGTGTTCAGATGGTTCGATTTTAGCCGTAGCCACAAGAAGTTACGAAAAGTTGGGGAGAAGATGGACGCGCTGTTTCAAGAACTCATTGACGAACATCGGAATGAAGAGCAAAATTCAAACACCATGATAGGGCGCATGCTACATTTACAAGAGTCACAGCCCGAGTATTACACTGATCAAACTATCAAAGGGCTTATTATGGTAGTTACCAACTCTTATTAGATCGTTACATTTGCAGGATTCGTAGTTTACGAAATCTTTTGTTGCAGGTGTTGATTGTGGCTGGAACAGAGACTTCGGCTATAGCATTGGAGTGGGCCATGTCAAATTTGTTGAACAATCCGGAAGTGTTGGAGAAAGCAAGGATTGAATTGGACACCATGATTGGAGAAGAGTGTTTGATGAAGGAAGAGGATGTAACCAAATTACAGTACCTTCAGAATATAATCTCTGAGACTCTGCGGTTGCATCCTCCAGCGCCAATGCTATTGCCCCATTTCTCCTATGAAGATTGCACGGTGGGTGGTTATGATGTACCAGGTAACACCATGTTAATGGTGAATGCATGGGCCATACATAGGGATCCAGAGCTGTGGGTTGACCCAACAAGCTTCAAGCCGGAGAGGTTTGAGAATGGTCCCATAGACACGTACAAGCTAATGCCTTTTGGGTTGGGGAGGAGAGCGTGTCCCGGTGCAGCCATGGCACAAAAAACTTTGAACTTGACTTTGGGTTCGTTGATTCAATGCTTTGAATGGGAAAGGATTGGAGAGGAGGAAGTTGACATGACAGAAGGACGGGGAACTCTGGTGCCCAAGGCCATTCCATTAGAGGCCAAATGCAAAACGCGTCCAATCATTAGCAAGATTTTCTGATTTCCCCCTTAATTGTTAATGTACAATCAAATTATCACGTTGAATTATGTATTGGTTTGTCTTTATTCATTTCGAAATATCCAGAATGCGAGTATAATTAGTATGTTTGAATTTTCAATAAAAGGGACTTGAGTAGACTTTAAATGTGTATTTGAACTAAGAAATAGACTTAATGTGTGCACTTGAACAAATTCAATTACTTTCATAAGCTGTGATCATTCGAGTGATACTAACTCTTATCTCATACAACAATAGTTGTACACCACCACACCCAATCTCTTATAAACACGAAATAGAGATGCATAATAAGAAAAGGCCGATAGAAGATACAGCTTTTTCATATAGCAATAGCAGATCAGGTACACTCGCTTCTATTTGGTTTTGAGGAGAAGAAAACCTGTTACAATTTACAATATAAAAAGAACATCAGGTTATTTATTCAATTCAACATTATTAGTTTTATATATTTCATACCGAGAAAGAAAGAAAAATTCAAGAAAGAACTATCTTTTATTAATCATATAATCGTTACACATCTCCTCAAAATATAGAACATAAAAAAAAACAAAATATAGCACATAAAAAAAACAAAATATAGTTATTATTATGCAGTTACTACTCAGAACATTTACAATTACAATTGATAAGTTAAAATATAATATGAGATCATATTTACCATCTAATATATAGCACCCCACAAGCAGAACATGTGTATCTTCCATGTTCAACTTGGATAAATTGTCACAAAATAATCAGGATGCAGATGTTTAATCATATATCACCACTTGATTTAGAAGAAAAAACATGAATTAAATGAATGACACTTTCTTGAATTTTAGTCCAAACGAAATAACAATCGTCATAATAGACAACAAAAATATTAGTATGCAAATTATAGAAACAAATATTGTAACCACTGAAGTTCACAAACATGTGAAACTAGTGCTCTATATTTTGTCTCTAAGGAAGACTTGAACACTTTACAATACTTTTTAGACTTCCATGATATTAAAGAGTTTCTCATAAACACACAATAAACTGTGATAGACCTTCTAGAATCAATGAAAGTTTTCCAATCAAAATCAGAAAAAACTTTGATAACAATTTGATTATCACTAGGAAAGAATAGACCAATATCAGGACATCCTTTCAAATATCATAATACACGAAAATTTATTGTCATATGAGGTTCTCGTGGATTTGAAACAAACTTGCTAATCTTATGAACCGCAAAGTTGATATCAGGCCTAGTGTGAGTAAGGTATAACAAACACCCAATCAATCTTCTATATTCACTTGGATCCAAAAGCAACGAACCTTCACTTTTAGAGAGAGAACATGATGATTTCATGGCAGGAATGAGAGATTTGCAAGCACTTAAACCACTATAAAAAGAATATGTATACAATATTTTCGTTTATTGAGAACAATATTAGAAGGTGAACGACTTATTTCAAATCCCAAAAAAAGTGAAGTGTAGCAAGGTCTTTAATACTAAATGAGTTATGAAGATGAGTTTTAATACGTTGGATTTCCTCAAGATTATTGCTAACCAATATATTGTCATCAACATATATCAACAAAGTTGTGAAATAAAGATTGTGTGTGCGAATAAATAAAGAATGATCAGCTACACTTTGAACATAACCAAGTTGTATTACAGTCTTAGTTAGTTTTGAGTTCCATTGTCGACTTACATTCTTTAGTCCATATAATTTTTTTTCTAAGTCCACAAACTTGCGCTAGATAAGAAAGATTAAGGCCCACTGAAGAAGCAAAAGGAATGGCCCAGAGCACCTAATAGAGCGGTTACAACAAATAGAGCGGATAGAGTGGTTCCAGCTGATAGAGCGGTTACAACTGATAGAGCGAGCGGTTACATAAAATTGATAGAACAGTTAAAACTGATAGAATAGTTAAAACGAACAGTTAAAACTGATAGAACAGTTAAAACGAACAGTTAAAACTGATAGAACAGTTAAAACGAACAGAACAGTTAAAATGAACAGTTAAAACTTGATTGATAGAACAATTAAAACTTAGTTAAAACTTAACTTAAGTGATACTGATATATTGGTTAAAACTTGATCGATACCGATAGAGCAATTAAGATTTGATCGATACTGATAGAGCAATTAAGACTTGATCGATACTGATAGAGCAATTAAGACATATTGATGATAGTTAAGACATACTGATAGGACTGATACATTTAAAATTTAAGTGATAAAACAGTCCAAACTTAAATGATATTCATAGAACAATGAAAAAACATAACTTGTATTCAGAGAGTAGTCAAAACATAACTTATACTAATAATAGAGTAGTTAAAACTTAAAACTTAATGGAGATTGATAGAGAAGTCTAATAGAACATTTAAAAGAGTTGATAATAGAATAGTTACAAGTGATAAATTAGTCAAAACTCAAAAACTAAAATATTCCTATCAAATTAGATTTATAGTATAATAAACATCCTACATACGCGTACTAAAACACTAAAACAATCTCTTTCTTTGTACCTGATAACCATCAAAGCTAGGAACCCAGTCGTTGGTGGCAGGGTTGCTTCTACATCCTCTGGGTTGGATTTCTGTTTGAACTGCATTAACATGGCCATCAGGCAACTCAATCTTATACCCACCTTCCCCTCCTTCTGTAACAGCCTTTATGAATCCACTCCCCGTCTGTTCGATAACCAAAAAAGGAAAAGGAAAAGTCCAAAATGCTGAATCGCATGGTAAGTTTTTTAAGAAACCACAAAATTACACTAAGATGCTTTAATTTCATTTAATTAATTGTGGATCCAGAAAGGGTTGATGACGAACCGTGTGATGCTGTTTGTCAATGGACGCCAATTCTTTATAGTACTGCGTCTCCACAAACTCATCCTGTGCATTCACCACCCCCGCTGGTGAAATTATATCCTGTCAATTTTAACAGTTATCAGAAAAACACACACCAAAAACTCTTCTTATTCTCAAATAACTGGTTGAGAGAGAGAGAGAGAGAGGTTAGAGACATGAGAGCAAGATTGAAGAGATTGAAATTTATGAAGCTCGGGAATATCGTTGTGAGAGAGAGAGTTGTTAACGGTGTGTTGCGGTTCTGGTTCGCTTCTGTTGGGTTTGATGGGTCGGTCGGGTTGCAAGGCATCGAAATGGGCTCTGATCTCATCGGCGATCCTCGATTGCTCCTCCGCCTCCAAAATCTCGTCGCTCCGGCTGGGCTTCGTTCTCGTCGATTGCGCCATCGTCGTCGTCTACGTCGTTTTGCAATTTTTGTCTACCAAACCTTACGCCAAATTTGGTGGTGATTGCTATATACGTGCGGAGACAGAGTGTAGGGGTAGAAAGGACACTGAAAATGATGAATGAAGACAGATAGTGACACAACAATATGATATGATAAGGACACCACGAAAACGAAACCATGGGCCTTCAAATGGGCTTCAGAAATTTTATGACACATCAGTGTTGTCATAAAATTAATCAGAAATGGTGTTTTCATCATAACTCCACTTTCACAATTCAATGTAACATAGTCATTAAAAAAACAATTTTTTATATTTAAAAGAAAAAATAATATGTAATCTTTTTTATCAGATTAACATAAACATATGTAATGGAATACTAGTACGATTTTCATATTTACTGAAAATTAATACACTATTATTGGTTGTTATTTTTCAAGATTGAGCCAAATTTTATCGTAAGGCTATTATATGAATTGCAAACTCTCTCTGATTATTAAAGCTGTTATGGTTGTGTATATATATATATATATATATATATATATATATATATATATATAACATATTTCAAAATGATTAATTAAACTGAAAACAATTTCATGCGCTTAATCACGTACTGCATTACGTACTCAGTTTTAGTTTCTGCATGATGCTGTCATAGGTTAAAAAATGTATAAGTTGTTATTTCATGTGCAAAGCAAGAACATAAAGAACTTCATATTTTTGTTCTGAGAGAATATATATGAACATCTAAATATGATATTGACAAAGTTTACACAATTTTCATATTTATATGTACAAGGGTAAAGAAATGAATTGACGCCAGCGATCATGGACTGAAACATGGCGTTAATGACCTGAACCTCTTCTGCTTGGCCCTGAAGACATGGTGTTGACTTGTTGAGTCTCAATCAAAAGACGGGTTCTTATATTATCCTCAGTGTTGGCTTTCTCTTTGGTTACTGAAGGTGTAAACTGTGGGTGATCCTTGATGGGTTTATGATGAGTGAGGTTTTGTTGTGGTGCAAGGACTCTACAATTTACAAGGGTTGGCATTGTGAGAAGCAACACTGTGAGAACTGCGATGAGTGCAGTGGAGCGTCTCATTATTGTTCTTGTGTTGGCTTCAAAACTCTTGGTAAGTGGCACAAGTGTTTATACCCAAGTAAAGGGACGTGGGGGGACACAAAATATTACTTTTGGCATCTTGAACGACCAAGCCAAACCAATGGACTTTGCTTTTGAACTTAATGAACGGTGGAGGGCTTTGTTGGGGTGGGACCCCTTAAGGGATGTTTGGGTGGATGGAGAGTTTCTGAATAGAAAATGAGAAGTGATTCAAGGACATTCGAGGGGTGTAAACATTCCTGAAAGAGATGGGAAAAGAAGAAAAATAAAATAAAGGTTCTCAAGTGAACATTTCACTGTTTCAAATATCAGCAACCACTCATAGAAAATAAGAAAGATTTCAAGCCATTTCTTTCTGTTAAATCTTTTTAATCAATACAATTACTTCGAATAAATTCATGAGGTTAAAGTGTTGTGTAAGTCAATACACTTAAAACTAAAAATAAAGTAGCAAGTATGTATAATACTAAAAGATGTTACAAAAGTTTAAGTTCTATTTGAATTGGGTGATGATATATTAAGATTTGAAGGAGTGACCTAAGATAAAAGTGAAGTTGTTTGGATTGTGGGTTAGAATGAACTTGTCATGAAAATTTATTGAGATATGTGAATGATGTAATGTTGGGAAGGAATTTTTAATTTTTGAAAATGTGTAAAATGTAAGTTTAGGAATTTACATTTGAATAATGAAATATGAGGTATTTTATAAAATGAGTTAAAATTAAGTTTTCATTTAGTAATTTATTGGAAAGTTTAATTTGATTAATGTGTATAAATATAAGGTGGCCTTAGTTGAACCTTTGACAGTCTAAAATTTGAGTAGAGAATATTTCTACTTGGAAGGGAAACAAAGAGGATCTATGGTTCCAAGATTTGAGTGCAAATGTTTTAATGTTTAGGGTGGAAAGTGAGTGGCGGATGCAAAAGTAATGGTGGAATCAATGTGGTAGGGTCATTGGCGACTAGTAAACTGAGTATTTGTACTTGGGTTCACATTCCCCCAGCAATCAAGAAAAATCGCAAGATTCTCAATTATTTTTCTCACGTGAATGCCAAGTTTTAGATCAAATTTCACTGGTTCTCCTCCTGCCATTTAAATTTAATGTTTATCAACCACACCAGATTTTTTAGTGTTTTACTTTTCATTTTCTTTACACCTATGTTTTCTAACACAATTTTGTTCTCATACACTCTTCACTCTTCTTCCCACAATTTTGTTTATTGCATTTTTTTATAAACCGTAGGTGTAATGAAATAGACTAACCCGATTTGTAATGGACAGTTAAAAATCAATTGAGATGGCTGATCCACTTGGAATAAATGAGCTGGTCGTTAAATATACTATTTGTTTTCTGACTTAGAAAGAATTAAATTCATATAATAAAGTAGGTGAGAGATGTTTCAATTTGTACAAAATAATTGTTTACTTATAGGAAGGTGTATAAATTGTTTATATGTTCTAATTTCACAAGATTAGGATAAATAGTTAATTTAGTTTATTAATAATATTTTCTATCAGAAATGAATTCGGAGAGTGCAACTTGGTGAAGACTGCGTATTTATAAGAGAACGAGCTTTCAGTTGGTCTACGATGAGAGATGGAGGTCTATATGCAAAAAAAAATTCAATGCTTAAGTCAGTGGGAGCACAAAGATGATGATGATAAATTCTTAACAAAGAGCTAATAGTAAGAGTATAAAATAAAGTTTAGTGTATCCTCTTACTGAGAGAGTTATCCACCTATTTATAAATCATGTTGGACTTAGACCATTAAGAAAAACATTAAATGGTTATCATGAGATATAAATGGATTTTATAACAGTAACATATAATCGCTAGTAACTTATAACTAATTTATGGTATAATTTATGTGTCTTAAATATGATATTAAACGAGTAATTATTGTTTATTTTATGTGCCTTAAATATTCTATTAAATGAACGGTAATTGGTCTGAATGTACCCGACCGTAATTGGGATATGTACATAAGTCCCCCCAGCTCGGAATCCGATAAAATGTACATGTGGATCAATTTGAAAGATGAACGAGTTCAACTTGGATCCATTTGGATTTGGTTTTTAGCTACGCTCATGGTTGAACATGTTTCGTTTTTTATTGACCTTGCATTATTTTGCTTTGCTCTTGGTTGAGCTTGTTGGCATGCTTTTGGTTGAGTGTTTCTAGTTCTTGATTGAACTTATATTATTTTTGTTTTGCTCTTAGTTGAACGAGTTGTTGTGTTTTTGGTTGAGCGTTTTTAGCTCTTGGTTGAACTTGCATTATTTTGTTTTGCTCTTATTTGGATGTGTTGTCGTGCTCTATTATTTTTTTTTAGTTTTTGATTGACTTGTATTGGTTGAGCGAGTTATCAGATTTATGTGTTTTAAATATTATATTAAATAACTTATTAATATGAATGTATGGTTGTTTTAATTTAATATATTTTAGAATGTGAATTGCTATTTACCTTTATTTCTTTTATATAATTGTAACGTCCCATTGATGGCTATTATTATAAAAGGTGATATATACAGTATACGCAACTTTACCAATTATACAAAATTAATTATATAATTTTGAAACATGAAATTTACAAGAAATGGTGTAATTACTTACACTGAAAGTCTTTCAAAATATTTATATTAAGCATCTCTTAACTTAACATTTATAAAATATTCTAATAACAATTCTTTGTGACACATAAAACAATGCATTAATATCACACATGTTCATATTAACAACATATTTTTATTACAATTAACCATTTACATCTTATCATCATACTCAATCATTTATAATTTATTATCAATTATATATATATATACATATATTATTCACATAATTAATCAAATAATATCTTTAAATATTTTTATTTACTTAAATACACATATACAAATATATTCAAATGGGTTAAAGATACTATTGTGAAACATATATCATCCATTTTGTATTCAATCAGTCCAGAGAATTAAGTTAGAAAAATATTTCAATTGTTTTTGGGTATCAATTTGTTAGACGAATTTTACTTGTTAATTTTTTTTTTTTTGATAAATTTGTTAAGCATTTTAAAATTCGCTTAGCGGATCAAGATTGAAAGCAACGTTGTTCTCTTTGTCAGATTGGAGAGCATAATCTTATTCACTAGAATCAGCTACCTATATAAACTTTCATGTTATAACTGTATAGCCAATCATTTATAACTAATCTTACTTCATTTGGGCATGTTTAAATCTAAAGTTCAAGTGCAAAACATATAAATTCCCATAAGGCACCAATCAATACTAACTTTCTTAATTCCTGATAATTTATAAAGCTCTATATACACTTTCTAATTCAAACTCCATATGAATACGAACTTAAAATAACTATTCAACCTATTGAAATTTTTACTATAGTATAAATTAAGATTTGGATATAGATGAATTATAAATTCTCTAATACAAACTTTTCTTATTTTTTATTGGTGTTTAAATTTGATTGTATGTTTAAAATTTATTCATTGAACATCTTCTTTTAGCACTTTGTTGATCATATAATGTCATATGGAAGGATTAATATTTGATTTTGGAACAGATTATTGACTTTTGTTTTTTTGTGTCGTTGTAGAAAAGGAAAATCTTTAGTGAATTTATTTGCATGGGTGAAGGACACTGACAGAAAAATAGTTATGTATATAATAGTAGACATTATTTTTTATCTATTATTATTAACCAATATTTAGATCATAAGTATCGGGGATTATTAAGTTTTCTACCTCACCTTTAAAATCAAGGTCCAAACTTATATATAACCTATTCATCTAATCAACCACATTCTTGACTTAAATCAATAAATTATCAATCCTATATTTATCTAATTTAAAAAAGTTCACAAATTGCTTTAATCACTTTGAAAAAAAAAATACTAAATGTCAAAATCAAAGGTTGATCATGCTACAACATATCTCTTCATCTCACAAAATTTGTGAGATCCAAAACTTCAACTCACACTAAGACAAGATGATTCAACTCACACACTAAGAGAGGATGAGATAGAGTATAAATGAACTTATTTTATCATAGTTTTTAATTGGTTAAAATATTCTTAATCTACTACCTATATAATGTGTTATTGGATTGAACAAAATATAAAAGTCAACTCAATAAATTTAGAGAGAAGTTAAAAAAAGTATAGATAAAACATTTAACAAACATGCTGAAATTTTTATAGATAAGACAATTAAATAGTTAAATTTAAAATTCTATTCATTTACTCAATATAAATTACAATTTTAATTCTTATTTTATTTTCAAAAGAAACATATCTGCTAAACTAAAGTAAATCTTACATCATTAAAATTTCAAAAGTTGTTAATTTCTATCTCCGAAGTTTAAAATAACTTATTTTTTTATTTTTAATGTTATTTTTATCTTCGTTAAGAGTATTAAAATTGAATTATTTTCAAACTAAAAGATTAAAATAAATCACTTTAAAATTAAAAATAAAGTATATTTAAGTTTTTTTTATGTATTTCAGAGGTATTACAAATACATGGGTAAAAATTATAAGTACTTTTATACTCTCACTTCCTTTTAAATTGTTGGTTTTCTAACAAAAGTTGGTTACTTTTAATTGGTTCGGTCCAAATTGAAAAATAATATATATTTTTCAATTATATCTTAATTATAATTAATATGTAATAAATTACTTGATTACAATAACCTTACAAGTATAAAAAAGATAAATTATTATTTTTATTTGGATAACTAACAATTTATAGTTTTTATGGTTATTTATTCCATTTTCTTTTGTGAAAATTGATGGATGAGAAAATGGTGCACCCAATCTCGGGACAACTAGAATCCTCATTCGTGGTCTCAATCATATTTCAAAAATTAAAGGAAAGGGTCTCACCTTTACGAGTATCCCTCCCTTTGCTTCACCGAAAGTTAGAAACATTTATTTTTCTAAAAAAAAAACTATTCAGCTCTAAAATAATTATTTTTTGTGTGGTTGTTATAATTATTATTAAACAATTTATCATTTTAGTTAATGTAAAAATATATAAAAAATATTGAATAAAAGACAAAAGTAATTATTCAGATTTTAATTCTATTGACATAACATGAATCACACAATTCCACATTCGAGATGTTAGTCGTTTTGAAGTTTAGAACTCTATAACATTTTTAAGAGATATTTTGATGAGTTAGTAGAGGAAAGTATAATGTGGAATGCAAATATTATAACAAAATATTTTTTTATAAATATTTGAAAAAGATAACTAATAGATAAGTAACTATTTTTAAAAAATTCAATTTTTCTCTTGTGGTTTCCTCACTTCATATCAACCAGATGTTGTTTCCTGCATCTACAAGATGTAGGTCTTTAGCTTTTAATGAGCACTTTTTATGCTTTCATTTAGCTTGGGTTCAAATTGAGAAGGGAATGTGCGAGGATTTCATGAAAAAATGTGAAGAGGGTGGGATTGATTGAATTGGGTATCTTAGAATAAATTTGTGAAGAAGATTTATTGAAATTGGTGAGTGATACAATTATTTGTGAGAATTTTTTTTTTTTTTTAAATGTGTAAAGTGTAAGTCTACAAATTTACTCATATATTTTACAAATATATGAATTACGAAATATGAGATATTTTAATGTAGATTTGAATTAATTAAAAAATTTTGAATTGTTTTTTATACTATTGAATAATTTGTTTTTTTTTTAAATACGACTTATCTAACATTGTCGGAACATAGAAAATTGTCATAAAAATAACACTATCTAAGCATATACAAATTTAATTTTACTTTTAAAATAATTTAAAAAATATGATTTATTTATTTGTGTATTTTAGTTGTTTGTAATTAAAACATTACTTTCGGAATTGTGTAGAATCTGGGTTTGAAAAAAATACAAATTATGTAAATTTGTCAAAAAATATAAAATTGTCAAAAAAATAATTTTGTTTGCATTAAAAATAATTATATTTCAAAATTCACTTAAACACATAACTAAGTTCCTTTAATCATATTTTTAAATAAAATTTAGAATTTTCATTTGAACACAATAAGCAATAGTAAACTAGGCTTTCAAAAGAAAAAATGAAATTTTTTTGTTTTTTTAAATTTGCTTAACCGAGTGAAAATTCTCTTGCTTGAGCGAGATTGAATCCAAGAGCACCCAGAATTTCATCCCAAGCCTCGTCTGATCGAGATTCCTTCTCGCTTGGGCGAAATACCCCATCTTTTCATTCAATTATCGCTTGAACGAGAATTATCTTGCATGAGCGAGATATGCAAAAAAAAATTTGCACAATTTTGCCTAATTTCACCATTCAGACTCAAACAAAAACAATTTCAATAACTCATTCACTTCAAGAGTAACTTAACCAAATTTTCTGATTCAAACAAAAACATCTACCATAAATCATCCTTGTCAAAATCAACATATTCACATTTTATTTCAAACAAAACCCTACATTACTCATAAACAATCAATCATACAAAAAAATTGGAATTGGTTACCATGTCACCCCTATGTCCAAATCTTCTAACATAGGGTTCTATTTGAATTTAAAACTAGTTTCCCTTACATGAACTTGAGCATATGTTTACTAAGATCTTTAAACCTACAAAAAATTTAAGGATAGTTTAAACTGCACCACAAAGTCCTGATTAAAAATCTAAATATATCACTAGGACTTTGAGTTAACAGAGACTAATCCTGAAGTTAAAAGAGTCACATGCAAAACCTAAATCGAGGAAAACTTAATAAGTTCAAAATTTGACTCAAAGAGGAGAAAAAAAATGAACTTACTCTATCAAAGAGATTCTGATTGGGTAGTCTTGTAGTCTTAATTGTCAGGAGTCTAATAGCATACTCCGATCGTCAAACTGATGACCGAGGAGATCAAAATCTTTAAGAGAAAAGAAAAAAAAGAAGTTTTAGAGAGATGGTGGTTCTTTTAAAACAAAACATGAATAACTGATTTTTCTATTTATATCTCTTTTTATTTTTATAATAAAATATTCAATGATCATTTAAAATACATTACACTTACCAACAAGCATCCAAGAATCACGAAGACAACACTACAATCACCTACTCACTCACAACCTCAACCTCAATAAAGAAGAATGAAAAAAGCTCTCAGTGTGTTCACTCACAACCTCAACTCAATCTCAACAAAGATGAATGGAAGAAGCTCTCAAAATATTTCGAACATTTGTTAGTGAAGGTGAGCCATAAACAAAAGCACTTTGACCATGTTGACATGCACAAACAAATTTTGGGGAAAAAGATAAAATTAACAAGTGCCTACGTGGCCTTTTGGTTCCTTTTGTGCATGTGAGGAGGGACCGATTTCACTATTTCCAGAGATACACTCAACTCCTTTCTGTTATCGTGTACAGTACTCACGTTGAACCAAACACATAGATACAAAATAAATCTATTTTTCGCTTGCCTAATTTAAAATTTCATTTTCTCAATAAATTACGATTGAGTTAGAACCAAAACTTATTTGGCTCATAAAAGGTAAGCTTTTCGATTTCTCTTCAACATGGTCAAACTTTTCTTTCTTTTAATGTTAGTCTTGAAAATATCACTACAATAAAATCTTTAAATAACAACTAAATTTAAAAATAAAAATAAATAATCACTATATTCATTAAATTAGATATTATTTTATATACTAAAAAATTATTAATATAAAAATAGTTAATATTAGTAACAAAATTTATAAAATAATTTTTAAATTAGTATTTAAATTAACTACTGATATTTTAGATTATAAATTAGTCTTTAATCAGATAATAGATACTAATTTAAAATAAAATGTAATACGAAGTTAAAACTTAGCAACTAATTATTAAAAACAATTTTATAAATTTGTATTAATAATATAACTATTTTATATATCAATAATTTTTTTAATTTATAAAATGGTCTGAAATTTAATTAATTAGTAATTAAATATTTTTATCTTTAAAATTAGTTTTTGTTTAATATTTTTCGTGTATGTATTACTTTTTTAACTCTTCATTTGGAATAAACGCTCTTTTTGTGCTTTTTTTTTCTCAAGCTTGTTTTATGTTTTTGTTTGGTGGGTTAAGTTTAGGTTGGTAGGGTTTTGAGAATGACTGACGCAATTTCAGTTGAAGTGATTTTGAATTTGCAGAAAAAGGACTTGCGTGGTGGGTTGTAGAATGATAATGGGAAGCCTGAATTTGAAAATCATGGGTTCGATGTTACATTGTTGTTGGTTGAGCATTCTAGAATGTTTTATTTTATAAGGAATTGTACATTAAAACATATACATTATAGATTGTACATTTTAAAATACAATTTCAAATATGAAAATACACTATGAATACATAATATATTTCCAGACCTAAAAATGCTTTATGAATTTCACGTTCCTAATCCAAGTTACATATTTCGAAATATGAAGGCAATTTTGTCATTTCACCCCAATGGGGTGCAGCTTCAAAGCATGGGGGTGCAAAACGAAACACTCACAAACCAATAGAGCCATTAATCCAACCCAATCTTGGACAACGAGTGAGCCCAAAAAGTTCATCCTCTCACTTCCGTCCTTTTTTTAGTAGTAACTTTTTTTTTTCATTTAAAAACTGTCTTGATAAACTTTTCTCCTGTTTCTAAAAAAAATATTTCTTCACAAGTTAAAATTAATATGTACATAATTTAAAACATTAAGCTTTCTATAAATTAAGTTATATATAAGCTAGTTCTAGTTTATAAAGAAATTTCTTAATTTTTTTTCTATTGAAAATAATTACATAAAACTTTATTGAAATTTACTTTTTATACTGTATAGTTTTGTTTCCTGGGCATTGGAGTATCTTGGAATCAAACTTTTAATCTGAGCTCGTAACTCTTTTGTTATTAGATTGTTTTGCTCGGATTAAAAATACTCAGTAATTTTTTTAATTCCTGAAAATTTTAATCAAGTTACTAACTTAAATTAGCGAATCCTAGTTTCTTTATTTATTTAATTAAAAATATTTATTTTAATTTTAAAATAATATTTTATTTTTAAGCAACTTTTTTGTGATTTTTTTTAATTAAGTAAATTTTATAGAATGCTTCACTTTAATTTCAAACTGTTTAATGATGCTTATACTCGTAATTTTTTAAAGAGGTTTTGATACCAGCCTGTGAGTGTTTTGGATGTGGAGTTTCACATTTTTCTTGCATTGATGCAATTCTACAAACTGCGATTGCGTCAAAAAGTATTATAATGAATTTGCGAGGAGAGTTAATTGTAGTGTGAGAGTGATATGACAGTTCTTAGATAATTTTTTATTATTTTAAAAAGTGTAAAATCTAAGTTTATATATGTATATTTAAATATTTACTTTTATACGTTATTTTTAGTACCATTTAATAATTTATTTTTAGAAAAAATACGAATTACTTGAAAATTTTCATAAAAATAATACTATCTAAATATATACAACTTTACTGTTATATTTAAATATATAAATTACGTAAATTTATCAAAAAAACCATACTAAATCATCATAAAATAATTATTTTTGCATTAAAAAAAAATTGATATTCATAATTGTAAAAAAAAATTAGATGAAAAATATCAATATATGTAAAAAATTTAAATTATAGAAATAAATAATTTAAATATTCGTAATTTTATAAAATATAATTAGAAAACAATTTTATATTGAATTTAAATAATACTATTAATTATGTAATAATTTTTATAATAATAATTAATTCAATGGAAAAACAATTAACAATCAAATCCATCAACATACTACATATACTACATAATCAATTATGTCTGATAACGAATTATTTATCATTTATAAAATACTACATAATTATTATGCAATGAAAACTATTAAAAATAAAAAATAAAGTAAAGTTATACCATAAAATTAGGGGTGTTGTTGTATTTTTGGGTATGCACAGGTGTCTTTACTAACATTTCTTCACAACTTTGTGTTTTGGCAAATCCGCGTCTTCACTTCAGCTGATCAAATACCTTTGTCCTCCACTCTTCCTGAATATCTTAACTTTCACTCTCTTTTTTCCTTAAATTGATCATTTTCTTCTCCCAGATATGCATCATTCAATCCAAATAAAGCATAAATCCAAATAAAGTATAAATGATGAGCTAAATTCCACTGTCTACCGAAAGTGTTTTATTACATAATGCATAATTAGTTTTATTTTTCTTTTCTCCCACAAACGTTGGTTTGGATGTTGGTCTACCTCTTTCTCCTATTCTCTCTACCAAGTGGCCACCATTTTGGACTTTTCCCAACATCATCTTTCCCCTCAACGAATCTACCAAATTATTACGGATATATATAAATCAATTCCTAATTCAGTTTTCTACCATTTCACACTATTCTTTTTAATGTCTCAGACACCCAAATCTTGGACCTACCTCAACAAAATCATCACCCAGTTCCCCATTGCCATATTTGTAACCTAATTTTCAATATCTACCATTTTTTTTTTCTATAAATCACATGGATATGTTAGAAATTTTTATTTTTAAATTTTAAAAGAAATTAATGTATCTCATAATCATGGTTGAAAAAAAAACCCATGATAGAACAACTGAAATGAAATAAAGTCATTGAATTAGGAGAATGATATGGTGGCTTAATTTGGCTATCAATGTCATTGACGTGGTTTGATGTGAAAAACAAAATAAAATGAAAGTAGTGGTTTAGAATCATTGTTTATAGTTGGAATATAGTGTGGGATATACTGGTTTAGCTTTTACATTGCTTGAAACCGTTATAACTAAATGCATTAGCGCGTCATCGGTTATTAATTTATTTTGTTTATGCAATTGTATAACTCCACTCTTTCAACTCATACATCATATTTGAAAGCACAATATTATTTCAACGTTTGATGCATGAGAAAGATTTGTTTCTTCCCAGCCTCTACCGTTCTGTGTATGCACTGTACCAGCAACTCAATCTTATCTCTCAGAACACATGGGGGCCACTCTCTACTGAACTGTTTCTTCAAGATCATCACTTTTTATCTTTAATCACTCGCTATTCTTGTCTTCACCCAGTTTTATATATTTGTTCAAATTTGCTCCTGCAATTCCTCCAATAAACCCTCAACTCATGCATAAATAAAAACCATAAAACTACATCTGTCTATTTTAGGTCCCGACACACAAACTGCACACAGACCGAAAGCAGCATCGATTCAGTAATATTCCCTTGGCTAAACTAATTTAACTACTACAAAGTTCAGCAACTCAAGTTTCCCCTGCTGTTGCGTGTGAATGAAGACCCCATGCCTAACTTGTTTTAATCAGAACCCAACCCAGATTGAAATTTATGTTTGCCAAGCAGGAAAATAGATTTGAAGGATTTTTGTTTATTCTAAGCATGTTTTTTCTTTTTGTTCCACTTGAGAACAGGACCAAGAGACCATAAGAACAGTTACAGGAATTTCTCAGACTCGTTTAACATCTATTTATCTCCATCCATCCTAGTTTTTTCTCCGCTTCTTCCAAAGGAAATCCATCGAATCCGTCTCGTTTCTCTTGGGATCGAGTTCTCTTACTGACTGTACATTGACCAAAATTATTTCCTAGAAATTTTGATGATAAAGAAAGACAGGAAAAAAAAAATTAAAGCTGCTTCTTTTTTTCCCATTTGCAGGAGGAGGAGCAAACCAACATTTTCTCTCATTCCAACTATTCTCTGATTATATTTACGAATCCACCCTGCTAATCCCAATTCGCTTGACGGAAGTATTCCTAAAGCCATCCTCTGCTGCCTGAAAACACATCCCATTCGGATTCTGGCGCTCCATGTAACTCCTCACCTCCTTCCTTATCATTTCCTGCATCACCACCAAAAACTCCGCACTCAGATTGAAAGCCCCCAACCCCGGTGGCTTCAACTGCGGCACCATCGCCACCGGAGCAGCCATCATTGGCAGCAACGGGATGGTGTTCGAGGGCTGTGGCGGGGGTACGGGATGGGCTGGCTCGGTTACCCGATTGGAGACCTCGGAAGAGTCGACACCGGGGAGGGACAGTGAAAGGGAAGTTGGAGGGTCATTGGAGGAGGAGGAGGTAGTTTCTACGGGAGGAAGAACCGCGGCGGTCCTGGGCACGGGACGGAAGACGTGTGAGGGGGAGGCAACTGGCGCGCTGGATTCACTCACATCGGATCCGGAGGGACTACCGGGTGTGGGAGGGTTGATGTAGAGGCCGGTGGAGACGGGGATGGCCGCGCCGGCACTGACGGACCTCTTGAGCGGCGGAGGGTGGTCGTCCATCATGGTAGAGGCGCACTTGCGCTTCAGCGTGGAGTTCCAGTGGTTCTTGATTGCGTTGTCGGTTCTGCCCTGGAGCAAGCGGGCTATGGTGGCCCATTTGTTGCCGAAGCGAGCATGGGCCCTGACTATGGTGTCGTCCTCTTCGGGCGTGAAGGCCCGGTGCTCGACCTGGGGGGAGAGCTGATTGCACCAGCGGAGCCTGCAGGATTTGCCGGAGCGGCCAGGGATGGACTTGCTGATGAGGGACCAGTTCCTGGGCCCGTGCTTCTCGACGAGCCTCTGCAGAGCCTCGTCCTCCTCCGGGCTCCATGGGCCTTTGATACGGTCCATGTCCTTTCTGGAAAGAACAACGCCTGTGTTCATAAATAAATACGTTGAAGGAAATAGAAATGGGGGAGGCTCCAGGCTCCTGTGGCGTGGAGTATTTGCTTCCTCTGCTTCCTTATATGTGAGAGGGGGAGGGTGAAAGGACACCGGTTTGGCAAGTTAGGTTTTGGAGTTGTCAGCGAGCGTTATGGGCAATCGGTACCGCTTGTTCCAGGGAAGCGGTTGGGTTGGGATTTGGGATACAGCTGTCACAAGACACGCGTCGACTCGTGAGCTGCTCCCATTTACAGAACTAAGTGACCTCTTTTTTGCTCTCTTGAAATAAGAGGGAAAAATGATTTGGCCATGCAAGAGGAAGAGCGCGTCTGTTACACACTCAACGCTCCTATTAATTATACCCTGGAGCTTTGCCTGGGGAGAAGAGCCTAATATTATTATTAGAGAAAATAATGAAAAAAAAATTGTTGGGATGCGCAGTTGAGGGTTGAGGGTTAAGAGAAGGGTAATAATAAGAGAAGGGAGATAACGATGAAAACGGTTGGTTGTGGTATGGTATGAGTTTGACTGAGGAGTCCAGGCTGTAGAGCATTTGGTGTGGGATTTTGAAGTTTCGTCTTGTTGTGGGGGGAAAAGAGATGAGTTGGGTGAGGTGGCCAAAAACGACAAGATTGATCGCCGAATCAGAAGGCGAATCATTACTGCTTTTGTGTCAGTCCAGGCTGTATTCTATACCTGCCACCCCACCACCATATCATCCTATAACGGCCTATTCCCTATTCTTCCTATTCCCTATTCCCTATTCCATCTCCCTACACTCACTCACACGTGCCGCTCACTTCCATTTCTGTATCCTCTTGTACGGAATCCCCTTCTCCTTCACTTTCCTCTCTTCTTCCCTCTCATTTTTTTTAATCATTAATTAACTTGTAATTTGGGAGTGGAGATTATACAATGGCATGGGGAAAGGGCGAGGGACTACATTGTCGGATACCATCCCCTATTCCCTATTTCTTATTCAAACCAAATGTATTATTTATTACGCTCAAACACATCCGTATCCATTTCTGTTACTCCTACGTCCTACATGTACTAAACACTCTCTATCTCTCTCTCTCTCCAAGAACAAATACTCTTTCCTCATTCCATAAATACCACACTCCTATCGTAATTCATCAACCACTTCCACCCGCTATAACAACAACATCGTTACAACAATTCTTCATCCATTCAAACCTTTTTTTTTATTAAACACCACGCTTAAAGTCCTACCTGTACCTGGTTAAGAGAACCTCTGCTTCTCCAAAATTGAAAATCATAACCCAATACGTACACACACATATATATATATATATATATATATATATATATATATATATATATATATATATATATATATATATATATATATATATATATAATATATATATATTTT
>Ga0123342_1000332_pt1 | contig 71296 bp, 22 predicted proteins | sample Turbeawhitnodule_FD_89960 | JGI IMG/M metagenome (GOLD analysis project Ga0123342, IMG submission 89960) | Root nodule microbial communities of legume samples collected from Mexico - Turtle bean Mexico white nodule | ecosystem: Host-associated > Plants > Roots > Nodule | place: Mexico: Nepantla... | reverse complement strand
CCTTATTAAAATAGGTGTAAAAAATTAACTGTTGATAACACATCGATTACAATTGCACTTAGATCAATAAAAATAAAAATAGCTAGTTATTTTTAATTAATAATAGCATAAATTATAATTTATTTCAAAATCATCATTACATTATGTTATAGTTATATTTGATGAGATTATTCTTAGTTTAAAAACACTTAATTTCAACAATAAATATTTTAATAGTGAAACCTCTCTTCATTGATGATATATGAGATATATATGGTAATTTTTTTTTTATCATCAATAATAAATAAATAAATATGGTTCACTTCAAAGGTGAAACAATCCTTATACAACTCACAAATTACAGCTAGTCAACAAAATACTAACTAAATTACTTTAAAACCAACCAAACTACTCTAAAGCAAGAAATCCCAAAACCAGAAAAACAACAATCTAGAACCAAATCTAAATCAAATGAAAGTAAATTATAGGTTCAAGACACCAATATGAATAAGAAAAATAAGCTAATAAAATTTTAGAGAAAATCCAAGATCAAACCTTCAATTGAGTCAGAGAGAAAGTCTGTTAATGGTCCGCCACTTCACCTTTAAAGATGACCTTCCTAACACACCAAATCTCGCTAACCACCGCAATCTAAACATTCCCCAAGACCAAATTAACAGGATTATGTACATTACACAAGTTAAACGGCAAGAAATTGAAATGAGGGTTAAAAGAATCAATCGACTTCAAGCCTAACCATGCATAACAACAACTACACACTAACCAAGCAAGCGACAACAAAAAAACAAATGAAAATAAGTGTTAGAGCTACAAACCACCACTGTTAGAGCCCAACCGCCAAATCCATTTACTTAACAAGGCTAAATTAAAAAACTTGATGTTAATAATACCAAGCCCGCCAGTTTCCCGAGGCTCACACACCTTATCCCAAGAGGCCCACACGATCTTCCTCCCTTCTGATCTCTAATCCCACAAGAAATTCCTCTGAAGATTCACAATCTTTTTCAACACTACTGAATGAACCTTAAAAAAGTTTTTTTCCTTAAAAATAAGAACGGGTTTAGGTTTAAGACTATTTAAAGTTGAAAAAGAAGTGTAATTTATCTAATTTTATCTTTCAAGTTGGCAAACAAAATATTAATGAAAAAAGTTGAATTTAGTTAATGCATTTTTCAATGATGTTGCAGAGTGTAAATGGTAGAATATTGTTGCTTCTTTTATGCGTTTTTTTTTATCAGCTTTCTTCTTCTTCTTCTATTGATCTTCTTTTATGCGTGACACTAATTAATTTCTTCCTTGAGCGCTTGCAGGTAATATATGTTGGAGAAATTCGAGTCCTTTGCGAGCTTTTCAGCTTTTGTGTTAGCTAGGGACACAAAATGAGAATAAGTACATGTTACGTGGATCACATTTCTATTTACAATAGTTGAAAGTATAGTTTTTTAATTAATATTAATAATAAAAACAAAAACTTCAAAAAGTTATCTAGAGATCATTGAATTCAACTGAATGTTTTACTGTTCTATGAACAGTTTATATTGAACAAGATAAAAAGCAGTTAGCTATGAGTGAGACCCACTTATTAACCCCAATTAAAGAAGGTGAGATGAATATGCTCTTCAATGTTCCACGCGTTTGACCAAATTAATGAAACACTTCTACATAATATTTTAAGCCTTCTCAATGTGATGCAACAAAATTGCATTCACCAAGACCCAACTCTAATTCTTATCAGTGGAATTAAATGCTGTTGCATTGCATCTATGCAAACCGAATACCAGTTCAGGGTTTTCAGTAGTTTTGTTTCCCTCTTTTTGCAGCTACGAAGTGTTGTTTCTGTCACATTGTTTGGAGTTAGACCTAACACATTTTTTAGAAGAGTCATTACTAACACACACACACACACATATATATATATATATATATATATATATATATATATCCCTTTAAAAGACTTAAAAGACATACAAATAAGATTAAATTATATAAATAAGACTTACAATTTCATGTGCACTACTAGTGTGGTGCAGTTTACATTTTATGAGTAAGTTTGATGTAGATACTGTTGCCAAATCTTCACACCAGAAAAGACTATAAATCAGTAACAAGTGTTTATGGAACAAATGAAATATTACAATAGTGGGATGCATCTATTTCTGATTTGTTGGGACCTTTTGTGAATAAGGTTGTTTGTTTTGGACAGATTAATAAATATTTTAGTTGTATTGTTTATTGATGCTAGATATTCAAGGTGTAAAGTACCAATACATAGATTATTTAGTTTTAGATTATAAGTTACATGATATATTAAAAGATGCAGTAGAATTTTTGAAACATGGGGACATTTCCTTGTAGCAGGTAGCATGTAAGATATATAGCTGTAGTAAGATGTATACATAAGTTCTCCCTCTTGAGTTTGTCATGTCAAGCAATCTTGCAGCCATATCTATAGCTAGTGATTTGAGGGTTGCAGTTTCTACCAACCACACCTTTCAAATCAGGGGTTCCAGTTAGGGAGTCACCATTTACTAGTGCATGCTTGTCCAAACTCCAATTCATCATATCTTTGGTCTTCCATTAATTTGATGGATAAGCTTGAGCCTTCTCCTTTCCATTGTGGTTGCAACATTTTCATTGTTTTCCCCTATACCCTTTTACACATTACTTTAAAAAGCTTTTATTCCTTGCACACAAATGGGAATAATAATCCTTTCCTTTCGATTTGATGGTTGAGCGCCCCACAACTAGTTACCACTACCCGTCATTCAAACCCTAGAAAACTTAATCAGTCACACCCACCAATACAACTTAATTAAACACCAATTATAACCTTGTTTTAAAGTGAATAATTTAGTACACCCTCAAAATACACGTACTCTTGGAAATGACCAAGGGTTAAGAAAATGGATCACAAGTTCAAAACTGAAGAATTACACAAAGCCAAATTAATAAACGTGAAATAAAGGCATGCAGTTGAATTGGCTTTGTCACAAACCCTTAAACAAACACTTCCTTTCTGTGCCACTCAGAAAGTTGTTTATCCACAAACCCATAATGGAATGCTCCGCTATTACTTTTCTTGCTACTTGCTATATACCCCTCTTTATCTCTCCACTTCTTCATTCACTGCAGTTAAGAAACACAAAAGATAGAAAGAGAATAGAGGAGAAGGAAAGAAGAGAAAGGTTGTGAGTTTGTGAACTTGTGAGAGAGATGGGGAGGGGTAAGATTGAGATCAAAAGGATTGAGAACTCTAGCAACAGGCAAGTTACATATTCAAAGAGGAAGAATGGGATCCTTAAGAAGGCAAAGGAAATTAGTGTTCTATGTGATGCTCAAGTTTCCCTTATCATCTTTGGTGCCTCTGGAAAGATGCACGAATACATCAGCCCCTCCACCACGTAATTATAAGGACTTCTTTCACTTCTTCATCTTCCTATGCTAAGCTTTGCTTTTCTAGATTCCTAGTTTTCTCTTTTGTTTCATCAACAAGAGTGCAAAACTCACATCTACATCTACTTTTCTTTCTAGCTTAACTTGGATCTTTTTTTCTGCTGATCAATAAAAAAAACTTGGATCTCTTTATTGGTTAAGGTTGATTGACGTCCTAGACAGATACCAAAGAGCCTCTGGGAAGACCCTGTGGGACGCCAAGCATGAGGTAGCTAGGTTTTTTTTTCTTTGAAAAAATATACAAAAGTTTTTTGCTTGATTTGCCTCCAAGGAAAACATGTATATAGATAGTTGTTTGCATAAAATATGTTCAGTTCCAAGAACCTGTAATTCTGTGATTAGATCTAGATTTGGAAATGTACTCTCACGCTCCCTCTCTACATATATATTTTCCTACATCTTATTAAAGAAAGGCAAGAACAGTGAGAATAGATATGTCTATAAGAACAGATCTGACTATAAAACAGTATTATTAACTCCCTTAATTCCTTTTCTTTGCAAAACTTTTTCAAAAGCCGAATGGTATACAATAGTTGTTTGTAGGGATTAGGAACAAAGATGTGACAAATGTCTCTTCCTAGCTAGGGAATACTCGGTTGATGGATCTCTCTCGACTACACGTTTCTTCACTGACAATGAAACCAGCCACTAGCTAGAGCCAGATCTACTGCAAATAATGTTCATTTATTTGACAAATTTTGCTTTCAACTCCACTTTTCTCTTTCTTTCTGGGGTGAACTAGATAGGGACATAATATATGTATGTTCTGATTTAACACAATATTGTGGTTGATGCAGAACCTCAGCAATGAAATTGATAGACTCAAAAAAGAGAATGACAGCATGCAAATTGAGCTCAGGTATATATTATAACATTAATTAATTATTGCACCTTGATTATATATCCAACATCATGTCTTTCTGATCAAGTGTATATATATTTCAGGCACTTGAAAGGGGAGGATATTACGTCACTGAATTACAAGGAACTGATGGCTCTAGAGGATGCCCTTGAAAATGGCCTCAATGGCGTCCGTGAGAAAAAGGTAATAATGATTTAATGATTAAACTTATCACAGCTTCATTATTGGTTATCAAACACAAAAAAACAAGTTCCTCAAACCTTTTCTTGTTTGTGCCATAGGTGGAAGTGCACAGGATGTTCAAGAGAAATGTAGGTCTTTTTCCAGTGTATAAGATGAGAAGTTAATCAGTCTTTATATCATAAGTTCAAAATATTTTGTTTTAATATTACCCTTTTAAATAATTTTTATCTGTCATTCTTATCATTTAAGATAACTAATTATTCCCACTTGGTTCTATTAACATATATATATATATATATATATATATATATATATATGATAAAAAGGATACTGACTCTTGTTTAATTCTTTGATATTGTTCAGGGCAAAATTTTGGAGGAGCAAAATAAGGAACTCAATTTTCTTCTGGTAAAGTGGCAATATGTGTGTGTATATGCGCATTAATGAGTGTTCACAACTTCTATCATTCATGTTTCTGATTTGGATCAATATCATTGTTCGTATGAAGGATTTGGTATCACATATATAGTTGCAGATGTTTAATAGTGATTTGATTTTTAACTAAAATGCATTTCAGTTAATTCAAGTTTTCTAATGAAAAATTGAAACATTTTGTCGCAGCTTATATTAACACGTAGCTTCAACTGTTCCTATATATGCATATGTGTGTGTGGAGCATATGATTAAGAATAGTGATTTTTTGTAGTACAAGTCAAGCACAGGTTTTAGATATTTGCATAATGCTTTAAATTCAAACTTACTTTTGTTATTGTGAACAAATCTCTTAAATAAAAAAACTGAATAAAATAAAATTTGAAGAATAAGAAGGTGAGAGATATTTTTGTATGAAATATTATATTTATAGAATATAAAAAGATAATGAATGTAAGGAGAGATCTAAAAGAAAATATTTAAATTATATTTTTTTTTAAAATTATTTTTGCCAACAAATCTTTTAAGTTTAGGCAATTTTTTTCATAAAATAATGTTGTTCGATTTTGGGAGATAGTTTTGACGCATTTTTAACTATTTTAAGGTGAGAAATTTAACCTATTATACTTATTCATGATTATTGAATCCAGTTGATGATTATACTGAAAAGATCTTAAACATCGTGAAATTTATGTGTACACTGAGTTCCATGAGCAACCACAGAATTTTTTTTTTATACTACTATCTTTTTTTAATTTGTTAGTTTTGCATTAGACCCACTTTAGGTAATTTTTGTGTCTATTTGTAGTTAAAGAACAAGTTGAATTTGATAGTTTTCATATAAATAAATCTAATAAGACAAACTTGTGTCATGTTCCAAAATTAAAGGCAATCATTACTGTCTCTCTCTTATCTTAATACATATATTAGCATCATGACCACCATTTTTGTCTCTCTTTCTATTTTGGTATGTTGTTGAAGGAAATTTATAGGATAATCCAGAGTGGGAAGATGATGAAGCATAAAATGAAACTAACACTATTATTTGACTTGTTATTTATGTATTACAGCAACAACATTTGGCACTAGAAGGTGTGGGAAACATGCATGGACAATGGATTTGAGAAGATGATAATTAAGGGGAGTGAATTCCCTTTATGCCAGATGCAGCTATACCCTAACACCAAATCTAGAAAAATGAATGCAGATTAATGGCTGCTGTCAAATTAATTCTGCTCAAACCCTTCAAAACTTATGTCATTTCCTATTTCGACCTATTTATGATAGCTCGGTGTAGACTCTGAGACTTGTTATACCACCATCATTGAATTTGGATTATCAAACTATCAATTACTATGTTTTCTGCTTCTTCAGATCTCTCTTATCATTATCATGCATGGACAAATGTTAATCTATTTTTAAGATGATTATACTAATAATTACAAAATTTAATAGTGATTAATAAGCCACAGAAAATTGATACATGTATACTGTTACCTGCACACCATTTTATTTATTTACTTTTAGGGTTAATAAGCACTCAATAGATAAGTTAGAAGCATCAAGACTGAACTATCACTAAAAAAACCACTAAATATAAATAAGTTTAGAAATCATAATTAATTAATCACTAGAATAAATTAAATATTATTTTAGAAATTAAATTTTTATTAATATCTAAATTAGTTTTTATTATGAATAAATATATAAATTATTTTTTAAATTAATATCTAATTAAATATTAATATTTTGATTATCAATATTAGAATTTAAATTAGTTAATAAATAAAACTTAGTAGTTAATTAGATATAATTTAAAAACTAATTTATAAATTTTATTAATAAAAAAATAAAATTATGTCAATAATTTTTTAATATCTAATTCAATTAATATAATAATTAATTATTTTTTTCAATAATTAATTTTTATTTAATGATTGCAGAGTATAATAAACTCTATCAAGTCAACTTTGAAAAAATAAAATAAAATCATGTGAGCACTAAATGCATCCAAATCTCATTAATAACCACGTGATTCAAGTGATTTTGACTTACTATATAACTATGTGACTTAACAAGTGTTAAGGGTAAACTGCAATTTACTTTCTTGTAGTTTAGATATTACGAAAAATTGCCGAGTTAAATCGAGTAATATATACTTGTTAGCTGGAAAGTTATTTAATAAAGTAGTTTTTATTATTTGAACTTTTTTTTAAAGAGTTTTCTGTTCATGTAAAATTTATCCCAAAGTTACAAAACTCTAATTGAAAAATTATTTCGCTGAAAATATCATATTATTAAGCAGTGACGAAATTGAATATATGAAGGAGATAAAGAGAGCATAAATAAAACTTTAAAAATAAAGAAAATAAATATTTGGATTCAATAGAGAGAATGAAAACGAGGGGAATAATAAAGTCTCACATTGAATCATGACACAATTTATCTAAAAAAAAACTAACATAATTTATCTAAAAAAAATATTAATTTGAGTATTTGACATACTTTTTCCTCATCGATTTTTCTATCCTAAGGGAGTGAAGTAAGTAATTTACTTTACTTCTATTATTTTAGATACTGTAATTTACAACATATAATAAGAATGCTTACTTATTGATTCTTCAACGTAATTAAAATTAACAAGGTCTTTGAAAACACATTAAATTTAATCTTTTTCATTATTCAGGTAATTTATTCCATGTATATTTTGACTTAGAAATTGATTTTTTTTTTTATAAATAGTCTTAAAAAAAATAAAACACGAGATTACTTAAAAATAAATAAATTAGTATTTAAGCTACTTTTAGTTTCTTTAGTTAGAAAAATATGCAATTTTGATTTTTATAATAAATTAATTATTGATCTTTTATTTTTTTAATTTAAATAATTTTAGTTCACTATTAATCCCTCATTCCATTACTGACAAAAATAATATTAGATATCTATAAATAATATGATGTTAAATAGTTATTTAAGTAAGATATTAATAACAATCTTTAATGCCGGTTATATGTTTATCTAATATTTCTGGTTATTAATTAAAATATATTAATAATAAACACAAAATTACTTAATTGTATTTCTTTTAATATTATGTTTAAAATTTGAAATTTTGATATTTTTAATTTTACAAGAAATATTTTAAGTAATCTACTTAATATAATAATTTATTTATTTTATATCTATAGCAATGTATTTATAATAATATAGAAATGGATTCTCCTGTACATACTTTATATTTGATTTCATATTTAATTTATATTTTAGAATTAAAAAAATATAACAATATAAAAAAAATACAAATTTAATATTTTATTTTATTCTTAATATATTTAAAAATAAAAATGTATTCAAATATTAACAATGATTATTATCCATTACGTAATTAAAATGATTAATGTTATTATTTTTTATAATATACATAGACAGTTTCTCTTTACCATTAATACAGAGTAATACGAATATTTAAAAAAATCGCATGGTCTTAATTAATAATTTAATTGTATTTAGAAAATAAAATTCAACTTACTATGTTATATGCATTAAATAAAAATTGCCACGTCAGTTAACTTATCTAGAATACCATTTTTTTTTTCTTATATGCATTAATTCTTAAAGGAAAAACAGTTTAGCCATTAAAATTATTCTCTAAAAGAAGAGGATTTTATTTATGAAAAGAACCAAAACACATAAGTAATAATTTATTAAATTGTTATCGAATTAAACCTAATTATAAAATCTTTCCCATTCCAAAAGAATGCAATGGATTTCAGCAAGTACATATTTAATATTTAATTTTGGTGGATAATTAGTTATTATATTACGAATGAAAAGAAATAAAATTATTAGTAGTAGCCAATAACATTTAAAAAATTATCAAGAAGATATGAACAAAGTACAAAGAAACCGTCGCAAATATCAAAACACCACCGATGGCAATTTCTTGGTTCTTAGCGTGTTTGCATTAAAAGTATTCCGAATCTCAATCAAAAGGATTCTTTTTTATTTTCATTTTTTTTGTTGTTAAATAAAATTTAATAATTGTTTTCTATAATTATGTTTTGAGACAGATGTGAAAAAAATAAGGTGGCAAAAAAGAAAGAAAAAAGATGGATGAGTGAAGAAGGCGCGTGGGGGCAAAACGGTCTAATCACATTGAATTTGGGTCCTCCCAGATTATTTATTATATATCTATAAAGAAAAAGAAAAAGAAAAATAAAAAATCTGGCTTGGGTAGTGAAAGAAAGAAAGAAGGACGCTCTCTCTCTCTCTCGCGCTTTGATTTTGTTTTGTGCTTTTTTTCTCAAACGGTTTGGTTTTTGTTTTTATTTTTGTTTTCGTTGACAACTTCACCAACCATCTTTTTCTTCTCTCTCTCTCCTCTGCGCGCGACGCAGACCCAACTCTTTCTCTCTCTTCGACGCAGAGAGAAAAGAATATTTTCGTTTTTTATGATTATTTTTGTGAAAAAAACCATTGTTGAAAACGCCGAGGCCTAACCTCCTTATCCTCAATCTCAATTCTCGCACATCCTGAGAGCAGGTATTGTCTCTAATCCACTTCGTATCTCAATTTTCTTCTTCTTTTTCTTTTTTGTTTTCAATTTTCGCTATATAGATTATTATTCGGTTAACGTAATTGCACCTAGGAACTCGTGTCAGCGTCTGCATTTTCTGTAAGTAGGGTTTTCTTTATCAAATTTTCCCCTCTCTTTCCGTGCAGAGCGTCTCAGGATAATGCCGCTTTCTAGGGTTTTCTTTTTGGGCTGTGGTTTTCCCGTGGAGGCAGTCTTCGCTACTCTGCTTTAATTCGAGGTACCGTTTCGTCGGGTTGTGTTGATAGGTAGTGCTTGATGCATTGTTGCGATTCTTTTACCTTTGTTCGTTTATTGGATTTTTGAAGTTAATCAGAGTGTGGCGGGTTAGTGGTGGTGCGGTGCCATTTATGATTTTTGAATGATTGAGATGGGGTCGTGTGGGAGATCTGTTACCGCTAATGATCGCTCTGGAGGGTCTGTTATTGAGCAGCATTTGTGCTCAGAGGTTGCGGAGCAGGTTGTTTCTGTACAGGAGTCTTGTTTGGAAGAGGCCTGCAATGTTGTGGACTCTAATGCTGACCTCTCCACTGTGACTGATGGTTGTGTGGGAGAGGACCTTGTGGGTTCTGCAAGGTGTCTAGGTGAGGGGTCTTGCGATGCTTTGGGTTTGGCAAGTGAATGTGAAAATGCTGATTTGTTGTCACTGGAGAAAACCACCGAAGATGATTATCTGAATTGTTTGGGGGTTTCTTATGGGGGCATCGAAGTTCCCTGTGAAAGCAGTGTCTTTGAGGGGAATGTTCAGGGTGAGGGAAACTTTGATTTGCGGTCACGGTCTTTGACCACTGATGATTCACAGAGGCTTTGTTCTCAACAATCACCTGCAACAGGAAATCAGTCCGTCGTTGTTGAAGGAGAAATCGATGACACTGGTCTTGGTGATGCTTTCAATCATGTTCTTGATTTCAGAGATTCTGAAATGTCTTTGGAATTAGAATCTGTGGCTGACTTGTTAGTTGATTGCAACCAGCAAAATGAGCAGCAGGAAATTATGAGAAATGCAGACCCCTTGTTGAATGTTGTGGAAAATTGTGATGCTTTAATTGGGACTGAAGCTGCTGCTTGCAGGCAGATATCTCCTACCTTGGATATGGAAGTGCCATCTGGTGCGTTATGTGCGGATACAGAAGTAGAGAGCACAAGTGATCTGAAAGATGGTGAGGACCAGAATAGTACTTGCGAAGAAAAGGCTAAAGATTTTGTTGATGAAGAAATCATTTTCATTAATTCATGTGTAAAAATATCTTCGTCTCCAGGTTGCCATGGGACTGTTGACAGCTCATCTGTAGATTCTCCTTGTGAGCCTGCCTTGTTGGATGCAGGGCGTGAAATGAAGAATGCTGTACTACAAATAGAAGATGCTTTCTGTAAATTGAAGGACTGTTCCTCAGAGGAAACTAGCAACTCTACCTTTAGAAAGCCGTCTTCTCCAGAATCAGGCATGCCCTCTGTTGCTTCAATTGCCAACTTCTCTTCAAAGGATGTTTCTGATTTCCATTGTAAGGGTGATGATGTGGGCAACTCTACCTTTAGAAAGCCATCTACTCCAGAATCAGGCCTGCCCTCTGTTGCTTCAATTGCCAACTGCTCTTCAAAGGATGTTTCTGACCTCCATTGTAATGGTGATGTTTCTACTACCACTACTATTGCTACTAATAATGCTGTGGACGATCTGGGGCAGATGGATAATGATGGAAAAGAAGCAGTTGAAGTTGATTGTATCACTGAAAGCATTCCATTACTTTCTCAACGGAATAGTCGAAGAAGTAAAGTAGGCCGTAAGACACAAACCAAAAAGGCTTCAAGAAGAGGAAAAAACAAAACCAAGGTGACATGTCCAAATGGGGATTATATGAAGTTATACTCAGAGGCTGCCAGAAAGAAAAGAAGTTGTTTCTCCAAACCAGCTCGTTCTTCTATCTGGGGATCAATTGGGAATATTGAACAGTTTTTTGAGCAAGATAATGAGCGTGCAGTCGGTGAAGCTGTGTGCCAATTGGGGAAGGCTAGAAGCAAGCGTCAAAGTGGGAAAGCAGTTAAGAATAAAGCAAGTACTGGCTCACTGAGTTCAGTACAGAAGTGCCCTATTTCAACCTCTCGTGTTCGTCTAAAGATCAAATTTGGGAAAGAACCTGATTTATGTTGCTCAAATGTCTTGTCTCCAGACTCTGTTGAAGGCTTGGCTTCTGCTTCCCACTTGGAGTCTGGTTCAGCTTCTGAGAAAATAGCCTGCAATCTCGAAGATAAAATGTTGAAAGTGGTGACATTGGGCAATTCAGAATCTTTCAACAATGACGTGGATAAGGATGATCTTGTTCGAAATGAACAAGTGGCTAATAGCCCCTTAGAAGAAAATACTGAAATAACTGAGAAGGCAGATGGGGACGTAGAGGAACATTGTCTTGCAGTTCCTCCAGAGAAGGTGGTTGAAGCTTTGATTGAACCTATCAATAACAAGGGTATGGATCCTGGAACTTCACCTGATTCTGAAGTTATCAATTCAATTCCTGAAATCCAGGTTGTAGAGAGACATCAAGAAGATTTACATGATGCTGTTTTAGGTTCTTCTAAAGAGTTAAATTCTAAATTGGATGCTACCATCAGTAGAAGAGGGAAGAAGAAAGACAAACTTATCTGTTCAGGTATTTGTATCACTGAAGATGAATGCCAAGGTCCGCCTAGAAACAGTAGAGGTAAGCAGTCAAAGAACCGCAGGGGTAAGAAAAATTGTAGAGATGCAGTTAGCTCTTTGGAATTGTCTACTTTCACTCAGATGAGAAAATCTGTGAGCAGTAAAGAATTGTGCCCAGAATCATTGTCCCTTTCTGGAGAGACTGAACTTGGAGGCTCTTCTGAGGCTTTGAAAGTTAAAAATGACATGATAAGTGGAAAACCATCAGTTGACAATGGATTTTCAGAATCTCAAGTTTCTGAAAATATGCTGTCTTCTGCAACACCTTTGGGTCGTAAACTACCTAAAAGTCTTAAACCTAGTAAAGTTAGTAGGACCAAATTTAAAGCTTCTGACTCGGCTGACAGGAAAAAGACTACATGTACACGCAAGGAGAAACAGAAAAAGCCAATTAATAAGTCTGAAGTCAAGAGAAAAGGTGCCTCTCTTAAAATTACATGTGAAATGGAAGATCGCCCACATGCAGGTAGTTTTTTATGTGCCAAATTGACAGCATCATGTGTGACATTGATTTTTGCATGTTGGATTAACCTGAGACTGACATGATTATCTAAATTTGTATTTTATTATTTCTTAATCATTTGTCTTAGCTATATGGTTTGAGAAATTAAATGTAAATAGGATATGTTTAATTTTTGTCTCTTAGATGCAAATATTGGAAATTATAAGTTGGATGCTGTCGGAAAAATTAATGCTGAGGACAACAAAGTATCAGTCAACATATCTAAATTAGACACGCTGTCTGGTGTTGAACTGGGTGGGCAACTTCCATCTCCCCGTAATGCGTGGGTGCGATGTGATGATTGTTACAAGTGGAGGCGAATTCCAGCTGTGCTTGCAGACCTAATTGATGAAACTAACCGTACCTGGTATGACTTGTTTCATTCATGTTACTCCATTATTATTTTTCTATGATACCTGTTTCTGAAGCTGAAGAGGCAGAATATGATATAATCATGTATTTGTTTGTAATAGATTTTTTCACAGCTTTTTCTTCACTTATAATTAATTGACCTTGCGCATCCATGATCATTGGGGTTTTAATTGCATAGTTTGCATTAATTAGTCATGATTTATAGTTGTAGTTAATTGTTTCAGTCCTCTTATATCATTGCATATAGAGGCGTGCAAAGCAAATGCCTTAAACGCCTTTTTTCTGGTTTAAATGACTTGCATATTTTCTTGGGTGATCTTCTTTTGAAGGACATGTAAGGACAGCAGTGATAGTGCCTTTGCTGACTGTGCTGTTCCTCAAGAAAAGTCAAATGCAGAGATTAATGCAGAGTTGGGATTATCAGATGCCTCCGGTGAAGAAGATGCATATGAAGGCTCCAAAAATTTTAAGGAATTAGAATATCGGCCTCCATTTGGTATGTTACATTTGTTAGCAAGTTTGTCATTAGTTTTTTATTTTTTAAATGAAATCTAAGCTTGAACCTATACTGTTTTAGGAATATCATTTTGTCTTATTGTCTGATGTTTAATTTGCTCTATGCATTGCAGTTTCCCAGGGGTCAACTTTTACCCATATTTTTACCAATGAATTCCTACACCGTAGCCATAAAACTCAGACTATTGATGAGGTACTGAATTATTCTAGTTTTTAATTATTACAAATGAATATCATATTACATAATTTGATCAAGTTGTGTTACCTGTATGTTTGTGATAATGTTGGATTAGTGAAACTGGTCATGTTGATTTCCTTTTATGACTTGCACAGGGACTGAGAGCTTTGTTGTGCTGATCTGCATACGTTCTTTCTTTCTTGAGTACATATGCATTATGTTTTATTCCAGGAGGGTTCTTTGATCTCCTTCAAGTTGTTTACCTTCTTTTATTATTTTTCCTTAAGAAATGTGGAAAAGGTTACAGTTTCGTGGAAGCCCATCAGAGTTTATCAATATCAAGAGCAGATACCTAAATACAGTGGTGGAGCTAGACTGTGTTAGTTGGGGTGGTTAAATACATAAAATACCTTTTAAACGAAACTATTTCTATCTCTTATCATAAAATTTGTTATGTTTGGGCAATAATATTTTAATACAATGGTCTTGTATAGAGTAATTTTATGTGCAGATTACTTCACATTTTGTAGACACTACACACTAGTTTCATATATTGGAGCAAGTTTACTGATTTTGGAAGAATAATTATTATGATTGAATTACTACAAGTCACCATATTGCTTGCACGCACACACATACCTTATACAGTAGATTTGAGTCATTAAATTACTATTTGAAGGAAAAGTAATGTTTGCTAGAATATCGGTTAACATTTCCTCTTGATATAATTTTATTATTATTATTATTATTATTATTATTAATGTATTGTAAATTTGTGCCTACCATAAATATAATCGATATGTTATGTAAGACTTGTCAAATTGTAAATTTGAGTACTTTTGATGAAATAATTTCATCCACCTTCTTTAATATTGATTTTTGTATTATATATAAAAAGACTACATATAAAATAGAGAATTGAAAAACTTGTCAGGGCCATGTCCTTCATTTTTTAAGCAAAGTTCGGTCCCGCCTAAATATGAACTTAATTTTTCTTTTCTTATATGTTGGATGGTGCTCTGTAGAGGATGGGATGAATTGTTGACCTTATACTATTTTCTTGTGTATTTCGGAGAACTGCATATTCTGTTGCCTTGCTTCTAATTTCTAAAATATGTCTTTCTTTTGCTATTACAATAGTTACTGTCAATTTTATTTTACATTTTGATTGAGGTTTATTATTTAATCATGATGGATAACATTTCGGTTTCAATTAAGTTTTTTGGAATTTGAAAATTGTGCATCAGTTTTATATTCCTGAATTCATTACTCCTCTGAATTTGTATCAGATAATGGTCTGTCATTGCAAGGCGTCTCAAGAAGGAAAGTTAGGCTGTGGTGATGAATGCCTAAATCGGATGCTTAATATTGAATGTGTACAAGGAACATGCCCGTGTGGGGACCGTTGTTCTAACCAGCAGGTTTATAAACTTGGTTTTTTTATGAAATATATACTAATATTTGGTCTTTTTGACAAATTGCATGACTGTCAGACAAATGTTTGATTTCAGTTCCAAAAACGCAAGTATGCTAATCTGAGGTGGTTTAAATGTGGGAAAAAGGGATATGGACTAAAGGCACTTGGGAATGTAGCTCAAGGCCAGTTTCTTATTGAATATGTTGGAGAGGTAAAATGTGCAATGTTCCTTTTTATTATCCCTATACCAATTCAGCAATTTTACTTGTTATTTTGTTATGGTACATACATGAACTATTGACTGCTGAGGTTGATTATCAATTTTTGTCATCATATTTATGCTTTGGTTTCTTATTTTAGCTAAAGTTTTTGGGGAAGGAAGATTTAGTATTACCCTATTCGAAGCTATAGGTGCAGACTGCAGTTATGTTAAATTTGTCACACTGTCTTCTCTTTTGTTTGTTTCCCCTTAATAATTTCTTTTGCTGAGTTTTAGTGATCACCACCATGCGCATCCTTAAAATGGGGGTAGCTTGTCTTACTTTTTTTTAGTATTTGAATTACTCTTTAAATAACAGTGAAGAGGCATTGAAAAATATTAACAGTTTGGCTTTACTAGTAAGCGATGAATGTGTTTTCTTAATTAGGATTGATTTGATCCACTTAGAACCACTCAAACTTATAGTCTATGCTGGTATGGGGATAAAGAATAGCTTATGTCCGACAATCAACTTACTTTTCTTGTTGATGGAGTTGGAGTAAGAAGATTGGATGGATTCTGTAATTAATGGATTATGTTACATCGTATAGTGGTATAATTTGCACTGCTATTCTATATAAGAACATATATGCGCTTTATGTTGTAAATGCAAAGGTGATGCACAACTTGTGCACATCATTCACTTTTAGGTACTTAAATATCCAATATATGTGGTCCAAACAGGTGCTTGATATGCATACGTATGAGGCACGGCAAAGGGAATATGCTTTGAAGGGTCATCGGCATTTCTATTTTATGACCTTGAATGGCAGTGAGGTATGGATTTATCCTGTATATTTGTTTTTTTTAGCAAAGTAAAATTTAACTGGTTGGGCTGGAAGTGCATATGGATTTTTTCATGATAGTGTGTTACACAACACAATTGTTTACATGAATAGATAGTTAGTAGATGTCATTTAATTTCCCCTATAATGCATTCCTATGCATGTGCTGTGGAAATTCTCTTCCCTTCCCTTCCTTCAAAGAAAAATTAATAAGGGAAGAAAACTATTTTCTTGGAATAGAATTCTTTTGCATTATATCTCCTGATCTTCTAGGTGCTACGGGAATTTAGAAGAGCACAACATTCATGTTACCTTCCCCTTAGTAGTTGCCCCATAGAGAGTTAGGAAACCAGAAACCATCTCATTATGAAAACCATGCCTTTGAAGGGAAATTTGCCCTGCCATCCTATAATTGATTGTGAAACGTATCTTGTTTGGAATATAAAATAATTTAATCTTCATAGTATGTTAAATGAATATTCTGGTTTACTTCTTCTGCCAACTACTTGATTGGGAATCCACCCACAATTGAAATGGAGAAATTAAAATTATGATTATATTTCTTGACTGAAAATGGAGCAAAAAAGGAGAAAGATCTCTCCTAAAGGCTCTTTCATTGTTCAGACTTGCTGAATTCTCTAATGCTAACAAGTAACAATGTATAATGATTCCTCTTAACGACCCTTCCATTCTCCTATTTAATTATCTAAAATAGTCATTCTAACTAACTGTTCTTAACATGAACCCTTCTTTTTTTTCCCAAGCAAATATCTTTTACCCATCTGTCTTAACATAGCTTGTGTGAATGGAAATGTTAGAATTGAAGGACGGCTGTTTGACACCTCTATTTTGATTAATCTGGAATGTGTATTTATTTTGACTGTGTTTTGTGACTGCCTGTATCTGGATGCCGCAAAACATATCATCTCATCTGGATATTTAACATGTTTCAATTTTTTCATTATCGGAACTAGTCCAAGCATTAGTTGGGTCTTGGGAATTATGTCATCTGGCTCTTTCAACGTGATTTGTTATTGTCTCCCTATTACTATTAGTTTTTCAGCTTTTAGTTAATAAAGACTACTTTGTCATTAACAATTATTTATTATCAGGTGATAGATGCTAGTGCGAAAGGAAACTTGGGGCGTTTCATTAATCATAGTTGTGATCCTAATTGTCGGACCGAAAAGGTGTTTATTATTACATTTTTAGGTTTATTTAATAAAGGCAATGATACTACTACCAAAGAACCTTTTCTTTTAATTATTGGGAACTATTTTCCTGAATATATGTTTTGCATTCTACTTATCTTTTACCAAGAAATGTGGATGACTTTTCCTGAACATATTATTTATGCCATTTTGCCCATATTAGTTCCATGAGTATGAATTTCATAGTTATGCTGTTGTTTTCAATTACTTGACCTTGTGTTTGATCCTTTTTTTAACAGTGGATGGTGAATGGGGAGATCTGTATTGGACTGTTTGCATTGAGGGATATTAAGCAGGTGTTGCATTCTTCCTTTACTTACTACTTTCATGTGTGTGTTGTTAATTCCACTAGATTTTGCAGCTGTGTTGTGGAACATTGTTGCTTTTACGTTTCAAAGTGTTTGGAAGTTTGAACTATTAACTTCAATTTCTTTTCTTGTGTGCATGTCTGTTGTGTATTATGATTAGCAAACATGTGGGAAAATGTGAATCTCTTTACAAAATTTTGTATTTTAAGTATGAAAAGGGTTGGTTATGTTGCCTTTGCACAAGTTGAAGTATAAAATATTTGGCCATTTGAGCCAGATATATGCTTAATTGAACAGAAGGTTGTCTGATTAATGGTTATGGCTCTTTCTTCCCAGAGTTAAGTTATTCCACTCTAACAAAGTTTTCATTGTCATTTAATATCTTGCTTGGACGGCACCTGTTCTACCTACCCCTTTATTATTTATGCTTTGCTGGTCTTTTTACTTGTATTTATTATTTTCAAGGGAGAACAGTGTTTGTTTCATGCTTGCTGCCTTCCCAGAATTATTTGTGAACATCGTTTGTTATACAAGATTAACAATCATGCACAAGGTTGAAAAAATAGATCAATTTGAATTCTCTTTACATATACTGAATTGATATTCTCTTGTTTTTGTGGGGGTTAAGGTAGATGATTTGTGGTTAGTTTGAGGTCTTGGAAGTCCTTTTCTTATCTTACGGGTTTTGGATTATGAAACTAGATGCTAAGCTTTAATGTTTAGTATTGTGTGCCAAACTGAACTTTTTTACCAACACCTTCCCCAGGATGAAGAATTGACGTTTGACTACAACTATGTAAGGGTTTTTGGTGCTGCTGCAAAAAAATGTTATTGTAGTTCACCTAGTTGTCGAGGTTATATAGGTGGCGGTGATCCACTTAATGCTGACCTGATAGTTCAAAGTGATTCAGAAGAAGAATTCCCAGAACCTGTTATGCTTTCCAAAGATGGTAAAATTGAAGATGCTGTACCCATACCCAAGTATTTTAGTAATGTTGATACACAGTCTGCCAGAAATATGTTAAAAGGCAGGGATATATTGGAAAAGTCTACAACTGCTATAGATTCGGATGGTTCTCCAGAGAAAGAAAGTTCCGTGAACCCTGCCTCTGCTGTTTCTCTGTTGCACAGCCCAGCAGAAATGGAGGATTCAAAGGGCAAGTTACCCTTTTCTGTTGAAGTTGAAGAAATTTCTCAACAGATGGAGGATGTAACAAGCAAACCCATGTCCACCGAACAAGGATATGAAAAGGAAAAGGAATCAGAGTTTGCAGACAAAACTTCCTCCACTCAAAGATTAGAGACTACTTCTCCCCTTACAACTGCTAGCAAAATGTTATCTAATTCTGGTAGTAATAAGGAGTCCAAGTCTGAAATAATTGAAGGCAGGAAGAATTCTAAGTTAAAGAGTTCTGTTAAAAAAGGAAAGGTTCATGCTAATCTTCCCAATGGCCTTAAAGCTGAGGTGCCAACCAATCGATTGCAGTTGTCATCTGTTAAACACAAAAAACTAGAAGGTTCTTCCAATGGACGGTTTGAAGCAGGTTGGTCATCATCATTTCTTTAGGAACATGCTCATTAAAATCAAATTTAATGTATAAACCTTTTTGTTACCTGCAGTTCAGGAGAAACTTAATGAGTTGCTAGATGGAGATGGGGGAATAAGCAAAAGAAAGGTAAGTACTTTATAGTTGCCAAGTGAACATAATATTTCAAATAGGTACATTTATTTGGAAGCTTGGGCATGCATGTGTCCTCCAATTTGTTTTTTCACAGTTAATACTGGTTATGCAATAAAGCAAGAAGTGATATCATTCTCTACTGCTGTTGACCTTAAATTTATTTGTTTTGTAATCAATTATGAGAAGTACTTTGTCTTCAGTTGTTTTTTTTTTCAATTTTATTACTTCTGAATGGCTTTATGTTGGCGTTATTACAGGGTTGCTAACCATTTGACTGCCCTCACCCTTTTTGTTATAACAGGACGCCACCAAAGGGTACTTGAAGCTTTTGTTTCTCACTGTGGCATCTGGTGATAGAAGCAACGGTGAAGCAATTCAAAGGTCCTCTCTTCTCTGCCGTTTCTTCATTAAAACACGCATTATATACAGTTATATTAGATTTTTCCATGTTTCATGCACCTGTAAATACTTTGTAATGGAGATTTTAAACTTTGGTTGCAGTAATCGAGATCTTTCCATGACACTTGATGCCCTTCTGAAAACAAAATCTAGAGCAGTGCTGAATGATATAATTAACAAAAATGGTAATATTTATTTTCTTGTTATGTAATTCAGTTTTCTCCCTATATATCTGAAATGTGGAACACTTATTGAACATTTTGTTGGTTCTCTGTGTAACTATATCGTTGCTTCTCAGGTTTACAGATGTTACATAACATTATGAAGCAGTACAGGCAGGACTTCAAAAAAATTCCAATACTGCGAAAGCTTCTTAAGGTGCTCAGATTACTTGTATTTTTTTGTTTTTGTTATATTACTTTTGACTAAGAGGTTATATATATGTGTAGTTTTGGATATAGAATTTCAAAATTCTTAAGGATTTCTTTTATACTAAAAAGGGGTTTGAAATGCATAGGAATTTAGTTGCTTCAAATAAATTTAGAAGGAATGTGAGAGAAGTGTGGAAGGGAGGAGGGAGAGAGGTGCTATTGAAGTCAGAGTGCACATAAAATTTCTGAGTGAGAGTCGACAGCGAGACTCTGGAAAAATGAAGGAATTACTTTTTTAGGAGTTTGTAGAAATCTTTTCATTTTGCTTTAAAAAATCCCATGAAAATTTTTCATCTTTTAAATTTTCTTTGGATTAAATACTCTTAAAGTTGTTTCGAATTATGGTATTTTAAATCCTTTTAAAAATTGAAAATTCTTACCCAGGGACTTTTGTGTTGAATTCCCCATGTTACACGATTGTTATGATACTATTTTCTTATATTTACCTTAAACATAAAAATATATTGTGCAACTTTTCTCCAATGGCAATGTTGTTAACTCTGAAAGCTGATAATATATTTTATTCCTCTTCATTATCTGGAATGTTTAATCTGGTAATTGTTTATTATGTGTATAAATTTGACCATCCTATATTATTTAATAAGTTAATTGCTGGTAGATCCTAGTCTTTTTTGTGCTGTTCTTCATTCTCTAAGTATGAGTATTAAGATAATATATGGCCCTTGCTCAATCACCTCTTTTTTTTTGCAGGTCTTAGAGTACCTAGCAGCAAGCAAAATTTTGACACCTGAACAGATTAATGGTGGTCCTCCTTGTCATGGAATGGAGAGGTTAGAAATTTTTAAATTATATCCTTCTCCCCAAATTTACCCGGGTAATTGTATTATTTGTTGTATTGTAGCACTGAAGTAGCAGTTTTCATTTATGACTTTTCTTCATTGCCTTTTTTGTGTGGCTGTTATGAATATGATTGACTGACGTAAAATACAAAAAAAATTATTGTCGAAGTGGTTTTAAGCATGAAATATGTTTACTTCAAGTCATCACCGTTTTCCTATTCCGTAGTTTTGGGAGGAGGGAATTGAATCAATTGACCGTTTGTTTTTTACTTACCCTTTATATTGGGAGATGTAGAATCTCTTACAGTTTTTTCTCAACATTTTTTTTATATTTTACTTGTATGACATGGCAATTAGTAGTAATTGATAAGTAATTAGAAAACGTATTAGAAACTAAGAATCAGAATGAGAAAGAAAATAACTTTTACTGAATATTGTTTGGGATATGATTTGATTGCTTTAAATAGAGATATGATATGATTTAATAGGGATTTTGTTTGTTGATTTTGTACTTAATATTGTATCTCTTTATTTTAAATAAGAATACTCTTGTGTGTAGCCAAGTTACAAAATTTATTATATTCTTTCTTGGTTTCTCTCTTCTCAACATGGTACTAGAGTGGTACCATCCTCTGAGACCTTTGTTGTCAGTAATCCTTTCAACAAATGGGATAAATGAAACAGTAGTAGGAGAGAAATTTCTCCTCCAAGGATTTCCCCTTCACGAAGAGCTGATGCTCATTTTTCAAATGACAAGTTTTCTTAGTGTACCCTTCTTCCTCTATTCATATCCAATAAGCATGTTGGTCAATTTTGCTTGTTTTGCTTTGTGGCCCTGAAAATGAACTTGTTCGTCCGTGATCATAATTCATCTTTCATCATAATGTATTAAGTACTGTACTGATATATCTTGCCACCTAAGTGGAAGGAAATTTTGATTTTTGTAGCTAAAATCCCAATGAATGTTTGAGCAGAATCGACTGTGCACAATTTATCTTCAGTGAATATGGTGTCAATTCTGCCCCTTTATGATTTTGGGCTAGCTGCATGTAAGCTGGCATCCGGTGGCTCCAGTGGTGGTGGAGGTGTAGGCAGTATGTAACCTAGTTTTTGATGTCTGCTATTTGCAACATCTGACCTGGCCTAAATTCGATAGCTCTGTCATCATTTAAACCGTCATATTGACTGTGGTTCCTGTCTCTTTGCTCCTTGGGCTGCATTGAGTCTCCAACAACACCTTTTCTTATTTCTTGTTTCTTTATTACCCTCACAATGATTTTCAAAACCTGAATCCTTTATTCAGTTGCTCCACCTCTTTCCCAATGTCATGCAATCTACATACACCGAGTCATGTTTTGACTTCACATCAGTATTGGGTTGTTCATATATTGTCTCTGTTGCCTTCATCTACTCCACCTTACTGAACTTTTCAATGGTGCAATCTGCCACCCACGTTTCTTGCCCAATAACAGGTCTCAGCGCAGTTATTGGAGTTCTTGTCACTCTTTGCCAAGAATCTGGCTGCTGGTCTTGCCCTCTGCTATGATTATCCCTTGGATGGGTTTCTGTCTCAGTTTGCTTTTCTTGCTTTGAGGTAGTCAATTCTTCAAAGGCGTGGCTACCAAAGCTACCTCTGAATCTTTTGATCAAAGTTGCAGAAAATTATTCCCAATCTGAATTTAGGACCTTTTGGCTCTAGGTATACAACCAAAGATTGCCACACCCTTCACACTTATAAATTCCAATCACAATGTATTGGATGAATGGATTTCTTGAACTTCAATTTCTCAGTCCTGGCAATCCCACCCAATGGGGTCTGCCCTCACACAGATTAGCAGCTCTTATCTTCTGGGCCCAAATGTGTGCTTCCTCCATCTCTAACACTGATTTTCGCTCAAAGATCTGGAAGGTTAGACCAAATTTTCAGGAACCAAAAGATGGATTGATAAAGAAAAGATATATTTTATCAAATAGGATGAAAAGAAAAAGACTCTAGGATAGACGTTTCTCCCAAGGGTTTTCCCTCTGTAAAGAGCCAATGCTCAATTTACAAATGACCAGTTATCTGAATGAACCCTTATTTCTTCTTCCTAATTAAGTCCTCTTGTCCTGATATTCATCCCATTAGGATTGAAGCTTTTTGTAATTCTTGGTACTCATGTCACATGTATGTAGATTTTTTGTTTCATTCTAAACCGATTGATAACATTGTCACTTGCTTATTGATGTAAAACAACACTAAATTTTCTGCCCTTCTGTAGTTTGTCTTGAACCCTGAGGTGGAATCAAGTATTTCATTGCTGTGAATCTTCAAAGCATTTTCACTTTTATTTTGACTTAAATGATGTAATTTGCACTAATAATTTTTTTTTATGTTCAGCTTTCGAGAGTCAATGCTTTCTCTGACAGAGCATGATGACAAGCAGGTATCTGTTATGCTAATTTGTTCATTTCTAAAGTGCACACAAGTGCCAAGAAATGTTTTTTAGAGGATATTTCAACCATTTATATATATCTGTTTTGGGTACAAGGAATAGAATCGTTGAAAAATTTTGTTGTTTTTGTTTGCATGTGTAGGTCCATCAAATTGCTCGAAGCTTCCGAGACAGATGGTTTCCCAGACCTAACAGAAAACATGGCTATTTGGACAGGGATGATAATAGAATGGAATCTAACAGAAGTTTCAGTGGTAGCAGATTTTCAGCATCACACAGTCATAGACCTGAGCAGGATTTAAGGGCTGCAGAAGTAATTGACTGTAGTCAGCAGTCTATGCTCGGGACAACTCCAGTAGATGCTGATACACAGGAAAGCTGTCCTGCCCACTCTCTAGATGGGGTTGAAATCAAAGGAGCTAAAAAACGGAAGCGCAAAAGCCGATGGGATCAACCGGCAGAGACAAACTCACTTTCTGATGCCGTTATGAGCTCCATTGGTGAAAGCCAGAACATTCATGAGGATGTTCCACCAGGGTTTTCGTGTCCAATAGGTCCATTAAATGCTTCTGCCCTAAACTCTGGTAATCTTGTATTGCAAAATGCAAGCCGTTCTGGATGTCCCTCTGATTCAGTAGTTGGTCATTCGAAAAGGAAATTTAATTCTCGCTTGCCTGTGGCATATGGAATGCCATGGTCTGTTGCCCACCAATATGGAACACCTCATACTGAATTTCCAGAGCGTTGGGTCACTGCACCTGGCATACCTTTCATTCCATTTCCTCCACTACCCCCATATCCTCGGGACAACAAAGACTGTCAACCTTCTAATAATAATAGTGCTATGATAATTGATCTGCCTGCTGAAGCTATGATAAGTGATCAGTCTGCTGAAGTTAAGGAGGGTCATAACAGTAGTATGGTCAGTTGTTGTGCAGATGATATGATTCCCAGCACAACTGGTGCTAATCCTGAAGAGTCGAACCTTCTGTTCGAGGAAAACGAAGCTAAACGAATGAAGGGTGACTCCCATGATTTGGTAAGGAAGTATTATAAACAGCAGAAATGGAATAACTCGAAAATACATCGACCATGGTTCCAGAGGAATGCATGGAAATGTAATGAGAACAACTCTAGTGGTGATATGTGCAGTATAGATGTAGATTTACCAAAAGAGTCGGAAGATACTTGTGATGCGGAGAATGCAATCTGTAGAGAGGAGAAAGGTGGTAATAATATTTATTAGCATGCACAGCAGCAATGTTGTTCACAGGAAAAAGAAATTATTTTTTGTTTTCTTTTTTCTTCCTTATACATTAATGTACTGTCAATTCATTCGTTCCTGAATCTATTATTCAATGAAAATATCATTCAATTTCAGCATTCCTCTCCTTCACTTTTTACCCTACCTAGGGAACTCCACTTCCTAATACTCATCCTGCCCAAACCTTCAAAGATGCCCCGCTTCTTTCTCTTGACCTCTAATTCTCTCCCAAAATGGTAAACCTCTAATGCTGTCCCACAGCATTGATGACTGATAAGACTATCAGTAAAAATAATTATTAGTTCCTCTAATCCTGTATGATTTATTATTTGAATCCCAAAGGTCAGTTATTTTCTTTGGGTCTCATTTATTTTGTATTATTTTTTTTAATTTGGTTCTTTGTTTTTTTTCGAATACAAGGTGTTTTATATGGTTCAAAACTTTCGAAGTTATACCTGTGATGTCTTGAGAATTTGGGAATAAATGTTTCTATTTTTGTATGGGTGCAATTTCCTGTTCTCTTCTAGATTAGAAATGGCTAGTGGTTGGCACCTTTATTTCGAAGTTATTTTGTTCTTATTCTTCATAGGCAAACTCGGGCAGATTTACTGACTTTTCGAGGAGAAAAAAAGTGTCGAAGTGGTAAAAGCTGAACGGTCATTAAATCGGGTGAAGACTTTGGTCAGGATATACTTAAAACTCTGAATAGACGGTTAGTAGTGATATAATGCTAAAAGTACCACTCTCTTCAAACTTGTCAACAATTGGAGTTTAAGATAAAGTTTCATAGTTGCTTAACATGTTTTTAAAATATAATGTTAAGATTCTGAATGTTCTGAAATAATAAAATATGACATCACCATTTTCAAATTAATTTTTTTATACGTTTTTAATACGTAAATTAGATAAACATTATGAAAATCAAATCCATCATAATACTTGTATGATTATGTTTTATCAAAAGTATACAATAGTGTGTATGTAAACAATAATAAATTTGCATCTTGAATGAAAAATAACAAACTATAATTTAAAATTACACGATAAGGAATTAACAATAGTTGATAAATGTATTTAGTTATATTCGTTATTCTTATTAAATATGTACTTTTTATTTATTTTAAAAGTAACTTTTATTAAACAATATTTTTTAGACGTACCAATTTAAATGGATTTCTACTACTATTCTAACTTGAGTCGATTTTTATGTAACTAAATTTATTATTGAACTGATTTTAATATGATTGATTGAAGATGCTCCAAAATGATTTAAAAATAATAATTAAAGAGTTTTAAATTACCAACAAAAAAAAGTTTAGATTTTTTTTAACATAATTATCTTAAAGTTGATTTGCAAGGATCCGATAATCTGGATTTCGGTTCAGATGATAGTAAACTTTTTTTTTACATTTTCAACATATTCTAAATTCTTATTATATTTAAGGTAGGTTTGTATTATAAACTTAAACTCCGTTTGATCTTTGATTATCATACAACAGAACAAGAAGAAAATGTATAGCACTACAGGAATTTGTTGAGGAGACAGAAACGTATGAAATGAATACTTTATTGTTGCTTTTGCATTTACAAATACCAAAATAAGTGTACACAAAACAAGTAACGATTCTCATATGAAGGAATTATTATTCCCATATCAGTATACAACATTGCACAGAAATTGCTAATTGATTGAACAAACACAAATTTGCCTCTTCTTGTGAGAGTGAATGAAGATGAAACCTTAATACCAAATAAGGCCTCGATTTTTTGGAGACTGAACTCTAACATGCATAGCTCGATCTCCCTTTTGTGGAACAAATCCAAGCTTAGTACCCAGCATCACCATTTGGCAAGGGAGAAAGAAAAATGAATCCCCCTTTTCTCTCTAAAAAATCATTCTTGTAACCAAAAAGAGAAAATACAAACAAGGTTTATTATGACAACTCCTTATCTACAACACACAAAAAGCTCTTTCATATATCACTTATGCAGTTTTGTTTTAGCAACCAATATGTACCTCACTAGAATCTCTTCAGCAAACTTCTAAGACGAACAAAGCACCAAGTTTTTAACAGTGTCTTATGCTTTTTCCAACCATCAAAATATCTACCAATCACCTTCCTATAACTAGGCCTCTGCTGAACCAAAACCCAATACTCAGCAATGTTTGGCCTCCCAGTTATGTACTCATTCTCTAAATCCAAGAGAACTAAACGAGACAACACTGGAATGAGCATCACATCAGCCATAGTAAACTCTTGACCTGCCAAATAAGGAGTTTCACTCAGTTGCCTCTCTGCTTCATCAAGCAGCCTAATCAAATGCTCCTTGCTCCTTGTCAACACATCTGACTCTTTCAATTTCTCTTCAGTCTGATAGGCTTCTTTTAACTTCCTATGGTAAGCACCTGCTAATTCTGGAGACTCGGACATTCGAGCAATCGCCACTCTCCTTAAGAACTTAGAAACATATATTCTGTATTTCTCTGGAACATGGGAAAGGGAAAAATACTTAGGATTCCACTCCTGTACCTTCTGCATCCATTCAATCACTTCCTTGTTACTGCTAGTGATATTTTCAGACCCAGAGGAGAACACTGCAATTCTTTCTATGTACCTGAAAACCCAATACCACTGTAAAATGTCCACTCATAAATCACAATAAAAGCATTTGAAAGTAATTCAACTTCAACATTTAGGTTAAGGGATTAAGCTTTATCAAGCAACAGTAAAAACCATCCTTTATCCAAAGTACCACATACAATACTGCAATTGTTGCTTCAAGGGAATTGACTTGGAAAGTACTGAATAGATAATGGATTCTCTCATGTAGAATTTCCACTTGGCCGTATCATGTGAAAATTTTGTGTCTCTATTAAACATACACAAATTTTAATATGGTCCCACCTGTTTAATTTCTATGAAGAGGCATAGTTTTTATTATTTTCGTTTGATATGTCATGTGGAAACTCAACATGATAGAATCCCTTCCTTGATAAATATGTTGAAAGGAGTTGTGTCAGCAAAAACTAATTTCCGTGGGGTTACTTCTAATGCTGCGTAAATCTTCAAAGTACAACATAATCATAGAAATAAGGATCTAATCCTATATAATAAAAAATATCTAGATTATATATGTATTATTAGAAACTTTTTTCTTTATTCCCGTATCATATCCTTAAGATATCAAATTTTCTAGATTTATTGTTTTTAGTCATGTTTCTTAATATAAATAAAACATTAGTACAGTCTCATAACACAATTTCAGTTCAATGTTTTTCTTTTTTCCTAGAGTGTGAGATAGAATGAAACTCATTTCATAAGATGTTATTAGAGTCATTTCATTAGATGGTATCAGCGTTTATGAATATCTATCCTAACAAGAGTGTTTGTTGAGTTTATCGAGTTACCCTCTATTTCCAAGTTCAAGATATTCAGTTCTCAGCACGCGAAGGGTGTTAGAGATCTCGTATCAACCAAATTATAATATACAAGTAGGTACAAACTTTTATCTTACTGAAACAGTTTTGTGACAGTTGTGGGAGGTTGATTTACGTTTAAAATTCACTTTATAAGAAGTAAATGTTGATAAAAGGAATAAATAACATTAAAGGATGGTGAATAAGATGGGAAGAGAACATACTGGATTATATCAATAGTCTTGTAAAGGATGTGAGAGCCATTTTGGAAAACTGGGAGTCTTCCACCGGGATTCATCTTGAAGAATGAAGAATCCAAGTTCTTCCCAGTTACGGGATTGACATGGTGTGATGTATAATCAATGCTTTTCTCTTCCAACGCAAGTCTCACCTTCTGGCTGTCCAAATCAAATGCATGATGATACAATTGCATTTTCTTATCACCTCTTAGGAACTAGGAAGGAGCAGGATGTGCTAGAAGTCAAATATGTTTGCACCCCTCCGCAAATCTTTCAGACCACTGACGTCTACAAAACATTGGTATCCAAGTTGTCAATAAGCAACACCTACAATTAAAATTAAAATTATAGTATTATAGCTTATAAACTACAAAAACCATGTGAAAAGCCAGCAATCAATAAGGAAGAATATGAGAGATAGGGTCAAGAAAAGGAAAAGGCATATTTGACTAGTCACTAATTATTTAGAAATTTGCTGGGATGCAACAATAGCCAACCTGTGCAAGAAGCCTCCAGAGAAGAACTGATGCCACATGTCATATATAATTAATAATTGATGTGCAAGACAGATAATTCAAAGCCACATTTAATATATCATTCCAAATACCAGAAAATCGACAAACATCCATGATTCTCAGTATTACATCAGTTTTAAGCAATGATTTATTATTTACCTAAGAAAAATTTCGATACACATATCACCCTGTGTAAAAAAGTAGGAGTAAAAAGGTGTACATTCGGAAGTATATGAAAAATAAGGGAACATCCAACAAGAAACCCTGATCCAACCCCAAAAATTGCGGATTTGATAAAAGGAAAGGTATCAGCCAAACTCAGATAATTTCAATAATCAGAAGTTAAATAAATATTAGATGGGGATGTTAGATGAGTTAAGGGTGATGGAGTTCTTAAGATTTATAAAAAAACAAAACAATTGATTCGTAGGAGGAGTATAAAATTCTAGAAAATGGTTGATAAACCCAGCAAAATGAAGTGAAAGCACACACAAGAGAAGATGAGCATAAGAAGTGAAATGGATGAGAAAGATACCAGGAGGAGAAGAAGAAGAAGAAGGGTTGGAATGAAGAAGAAAAGAGTGTAGTGGGCAGGAACAAAGAGGAGTCTTTTTGGATTGCAGAAATCAATGACTGCTAAAAGGTTGGAAACCACAAACAGAATAGTGATCAGAATTTTACAACAAATAAAGTCACACTTTAAGGTTGCTGTTGTAACACAAAGGCATACATGTCTACTCGCTCAGCTGAATGGACACTTGTCACCTAATAATTTTTCACTTTTCTATATATGGACCATCTTCCATCATCCTTTGACTCAAAAAAACCTTTCTTTTCTTTAACAACATAAATATTCAAAAAAGAAAACTGTACTTGTTTTTATAAATAAATATTTTTAATTTTAATTTTATTTCAAATGTTCAAATATTATTTTAGTTTGTGAATAAATTTATTCTATTTTATTTTCTCCAATTTTTTTTGAAAAAGCTAATATAAGCATATTCTATAATTATTTTTATATTGCTTGATAATATTTTAATTGGAGATGTGAGATATTTCTTGGTTTAATACAGATATTACAGTATAGAATTGCACAGCGGGTTGGGCTAACGTGTTTTATGTTTCGTGTTGGGCAATTACTTTCTGCATCTTCATAATTATTTTCTGCTACTTCTATTGTAACGAAATGGTAAAACTAATCTTTTAAAATATTTCACTTTCTAGGAAAATGTTATTCCAAATGTATTGAAAAAAATCCTAATTACTGGAAGTGTTCTTAAAATATTTTCAAAATGAAGATTATAAAATATATAATTCAAAATACTCAAATTTAAAATTTACATTTGAGATTTCTTACTTTCCAATCAACATTTTGAGCATGTAGTGCAAATGTTGTGAAGCATATTTGGTCCATAACCACACACATTAAACTTTTTAGTTTCCATTAAGGAAAAAAAACACTGATGACACCAAAACATTGCCATTACTTGAGCTGAATATCCCTTTGGGATAGCCAGAGAAGTACTATGATGATGAAAGATGTTGTTTGGGTGAGTGGATTTGGTCTTCTCAAAAAAGTTCCATTGTTGTGCAGGTGAAGGTATGAGGGTGCAGAAAGAATTTATTTTCGGCCCATTGGATTCAATTTTTAAATAGATGGTATTTATTTTGGCAGTTTCTTCCTGCACCCCTATGTTTTTCTTCCTGTACCCCTATAGTGTTATGCAAAGACAAACCTATCCTTAATATTTTTTGAAAATCCTAAAATGCACACAACACTCAACTCTTTCTTCTTCCTCTGCACACAGACTCCACACAGAACAGACTGCATTGTTATCTCAACGACGACGCTATTCCATCTCTTGACATATAAGACGTTTCTCTTGGTGGTGTCTCCGGACTTAGTGGTTGTTCGGTGATTTCTTTTGAAGGTTCTCTGTCCGGAGAAGAAGGTAAGTAATTTTTATTTATTTTTGGATCTATAGTTTTGTTTTTATTGTAGATTTTTATTTCCACAATACATATATTGTGATTCTAAACAATGTAATCCGCTAGGTTTACGAAACAGGAAATCCACTCTTTACTTTTTTTTTGTCTTCCAGAATATTGAATCCACAAAACTCTCATATGGTACATCCATAAATTTTTTGGATTGGTGAGTCTGATAATCTTTTAGATTTGCGGATTTGTAGAATGTTTCTGTATTTCATAATCCATAATGCAAAAAAATGCATTTTGAATTCACAAATACGTAATTAAAAAATGCAGGTGCCTTTTTCAAATGAAAGGTCAAGATTAATTTTGGAATTTTAAAAGTTTTGGGGATGGAGAAGAAAAACGTAGGAGGTGCAAGAAGAAACTCCCATTTATTGTGGTTCAGCTTTACTTAGGATCCACGGACGTTTTGACACGTTTTAAAAAAAACTTATATAAAAATAAAGTAAATTATTTTAAAAACTAAGTAATATTATTGAATTTAAGTTTTATATATAATTGATATAAATATAATATATATATATATATATATATATATATATATATTTTTAGAAAAATAATATTTATTTTATTTTATAAATATAATTATTATTTTATAAAAAAACTGATTTATACAATATAATTATAATTCAACTAGACCAAAATCTATTAGGTTGTTAGTAAATGGTTAGGTAAAAAATAATCTAATTCAATTTAAAATATTTTCAGTTATTTTAACTTTTTTTTTAGTTTTTCATATATTAGAATCCCAACGATTTTACACTACAAGAAAATAGAAAATCATGAAATAGAAACCAATGTTAGAGACAAAAATAATTAGTTGCTATAGTGACTAAATTAGAGATTATTTTAGGAACTAAATAATTTGTTGATTTATAAATTAGTTTATATTATTGTTAAATGGTTTCTAAATTGGTATCTAATTAGCGACCAAGATTTTTGCTACCAAATTTAGAAACTAAATAATTGAAACTATTTAACAATAATAAAAACTAATTTATAAACCAATTTTTTTTAGTTTATAAAATGATATCTAATTTAGTTACTATTATAACTAATTATTTTGATTTCTAAAAACTGGTTTCTATTTGATAATTTTTTTTAGTGTTAATAAATGTATTATTCCATTTTGCTTGAATTTATTAGTAAGAGAAATCTATTCAAATTGAAATAAATTTTAACTACTTTCATAATATTTAGTAATATTATTCCAAAAATATCATAATTTTATTTGTAATGATTTTTTTAATTTTATTTTATCAATAAATAAAAAATGAATAAACTTGTATCATTTTACAGATGCTCTAATCCTGTTACAAAATTGAGAAGTTATATAACATACATAGTCCCAACAATTTTTTAAAATATTTTGGCATTTCAGTTTTTTTTATTGCTATGGTTTTAGAACTCATTTTTACTTAAAAATACTGGATTATGATACGTCCTTACAACTATGCAAAATATTATCAGTGAAGATTTCATCCTCTAACTCAATCTAAATGTTATGTTATTAATTTTTTTTTTAAAAAACTAGATGTTGTCTTGATCTTTGTGTGAATATTAAAAAAAAATAACATATCACATGCAAGGAATGAAAGTTGTAGGAAGTTATGGTAGGAAAAAATAAGGTATACTTAAATACGACCTTCAATGATATTAAATACACATTAATTCTCCATCATCCCTCTCTCTCCCAAATCTTGTTATTCAAAAAAAAGTGTTGGAACCGTGTGAATCTGTAGGGCCAATGGAGGCTCCAACCATTCACTTAAAAAATGGTGTTATGGATCACAACTTCTGCTTCAACTTCAACTTCTACATGCACATTCTATTTTAGAGGAATCAATGTTCTTTTTGGTGTTCTAGATACATATAATTCAAATATTTGAACTTTATCCTATTCAAAATAAATTAATGCTAAAAACCTCTCCAACGGGACTATAACCACATTAACTAGGAAGTGGGAGCTATGAATAATTTATAGTTAATGACTATTTTTGCCGTAAGCTAAATCAATTTTATAACCACTATTATAAGTATTTTTTTCGTTTCGTTTTTACATTTTATTTAAATGCAAAAATATTTTTTTGCCAAAAAATTAAAAATATAAGTACACAAATAAGTTCTTGGTTTTTACCAAAAGGGTATTAGAAAAATGGAGTGAAAACAATATCAATGATTAGTTTTTAATAAATAATATTCTTGATAAATATTTTGATGATATGGTAGATGTAAGAGTTTCTAAGTTAACCAAGATTTGCATATGTTATTTGTGTCTTAACATATAAAAGTAAGCTCACCAGCAGACAGACTAAGTTTCAGTGTCATGAATTTGTTTTGTACAAAGTTAGTTTAAGAAAAGAGAGAGTGAGATTTGGTATTGCCGCTATCTGATGTTTCACTTTTTGGTTAATATGTCGTTTTGGTTTTCCAAACTCCATCTTAACGCCCATTTATTGCCAGAAATCGACTCAAACTGTACCCATATCAAATCATTGCATGTAACTGCCTTCACTGTTACTGTCATTTCAACATAATTTTCTCTGTTTATTTCTCCCCTAAGTTACTTATTAATGGTGAGAAGAAGCCATGTCCAATAACCTTGTTTTAAGGCCTTAATTAAGCTCAAAGAAACTGTGCCCCATTAATGTTTTACTATGTAGTATTAGTTAATGAAAGATAGATAGATAGATAGAGCCTTTCATTTTTATGTTTTTGTGTCTGAATGAATTGAATGATTTGTTAGTAAGCAATGCTAGATATGTTATCTACAACTTCTTGCTTCTAACTGCCGATGAGTACCACTTACTTCTTGCTTCTAGCTTAGAGTCAGACACTTTTTCTCATCATATTTTGCTACATACCATACCAATTGTTTTCAAGATATTGTTCAAACACTTTCTTGTTTATACGTATAACTCCAATAAAAAAAATTATTCCATTCCTGTCTTATCATCTTCTTATATAATAATACACTAATTTGGCATGGCTTATGCTGAACCAAATATTTTAATTTTGTACGGAGTCAACTACACCGGAAGAATATGCGCCATTCCTTTTGTCAAGCCAAGATATAATTGTAAATTATGATGGCAACAAAAATACTAATAATGTTTTCATAACGATCAAATCAAACTCTCCACCTACCTTTAATCTATATATCACCATGATTCTTATAAGCATTATTAGCAGATATTTTGAAATAATACTTGACGCGATTTGTCTCAATATATACGTATGGTTTTGTTAATATTTAAAAATAAATTAATTAATTTTTGAAAAGCTAAATAAAAAAATAGAAACATGTTTTTTGATTCATTATTATTGTAACTGAAGTCCGTGAAAGAAATGAGATTCACCGACAGTGGATAACATAAGATGTGCAGTGAGTATTTGTTAATGGATGATTTAGAGTTGAATGGAAGTGGAAAATGATTTATTAGAAAGGGCATGAGGTGCATTAAAGCACCACAATATTAACACCTCCTATGGTCGGTTTCACTTGAGAGACACGTCAATTCAATCACAATCAATAAATACAAATGCATTCACTTCTTTGAGTACTCAATTCTACAGACAGGTTAAAGGGTTATGCCACAGCAGGTAATCTGTGTCTTGTAGCCACAGTTAATAAATGAATACGCTGCCGTTGAGGTTAGTGTAAAAATACAAAAACAAATAATTAAGTTGCTCCAAACAGTGATCATTATAACTCAAATTTAATATAAATCAAGAAACTAAATATTCTTGTTTTGTAGTAAAGTATCACTGCAAATGTAAGTAAAACGAGATACACTTCAGTTGCATAAGTGGTTGGAAATTTCATGTTAAAGAAAATGATATTTTAGTATATATATGAAATATAAATTTTATTTTATAAGTTGATTTTATAAAATTAAATTAAATTTAAAGTTTATTTTTTAATCTACATTTTATATAAATGTAAAAAATATCCTCGATTAATGTTGTGTGCAAAATATATATATATATATATATATATATATATATATATATAAATAAAGAGAAAATTTTGAGACTAAATTATATATTAAATAAAAATGTTTTTTAAATAATTGTGACATGATAAGAGATGCTTATGTGGGAAAGGATAATTTTTTTATAAATATTAAAATTTTGAAATTTGCTAAATGGTATTGGAAAAATATTGAAAAAACAAATTTAAATTTAAGGAATTTTTTACCAACTTGAAAGGAATAAGATCACCACTGGCACTATAATTAAATGAAGAGGTGCGGGAGAAGAATGAAAAGAGAATGAAACTTTGAGAATATATTTTCAAATTATAGCAAAAACCTCTCATTCATCTTTATTAGAAGATCACTCCACATTTATTTAAAAAATAATAAAAATATCACATGTGATTCAATTCATCAAAATGGGAGTGTTAAAAAGATAGTTGTTAACCCTGACTCATATTAAATATTTAACTTCGTCAATGAAAAAAAATCCTAAATAGTAAAGTTTATTTTCAAGCAATTTTATCCACGGGAGTAGTCTTTGAAAATATCATTGTATTTTATTATTATAAAATTTTAAATGAAATATATCATATTAGTTATATTAAATTAATAAAATACAATGATATTTTCAGTACTATAAAATTATTAAAACCGAACATTTTTAGAATTAGACTTTAGAAAACTAAAATAGTGAACGAGTGAATTGTTCAACCAGAATGAGTTCTCTCGGTCCGTCGATATACGTTGTTTCTTCTACTTCTCGAACTTGTTCAACTTAATCTCCCTTCCTCAACTCTCGTTTCTCTACTCCAGTCAAGATCTCCTTCTTTTGTAAGTTCTCAGTTGGGAGGACACCTGCAAGAGATGTTCATATGTAATAAATGTGTAATAATGATGTATTTTTTTTCTCGAAAGTGTTGTAATTATTTATATGTTTATAATGGATCCGTTACTGTTAGCCTGAAATTAACGTTTGGATCATGATTAAGGGTGTATTATATAGTTTTATAGTATGATTTAACCTTATTAATCTCCTGATTTTAATGCATTTTAAATATCGATCGACCGAAACCGTGTACCGAGGCCTCTAGGTCTCGTCAAATTATTTTTAGAATAAGTAAATTGAAATGTTTTATGAATATTTTTCAATTTGAAAACTTTTTCTAACTTAAAAAAAACTGTACTATGCTCTAAATCTTCCTTTAAAAACAGAGAAAAATATTGAAATTATTACTATTTTTTTTTCTTTAGATAAAACGAAACTCTAATTGATAGGAATAGTGTATCAACAAAACAATTAATTTTGATGTTAAATTTATAGTTTATTCTGTATCTTTAATAAGATTGACAATTTCCCCCACATATATATTTTTATCCATCTTATAAGAAATACCTTTGGTTATTAAAATTTCAAGTGTATATTTCAAATCTCGTATTAACTCTGTTTGGAGGAATTTACTTATATATTTTTAACACATTTTTTGACATAAAATATTTGTATAAGTGTCTATGAGAGTTTATGAAAATAGATTATTGCAATAAATTTTCTAAGATAGCTTATAAAAACAACTTACATCTTATAAGAAACAATTAATTCAACTTATTTTAAAAAAGTGCTTACTTAATAAGCATCCGTTCAATAAGTTTTTAAATTAAATCGTGATTCTTAATTATATTTGAAATGAAGTGTTTATAAAAATTCGTTATCTAACGGTTTGCTATCTACAATTCAAACCAACTGGTACACGTCTCGTGAAAGGAATATTTTTAATACAAATGAAATATAAAATGTATTTAAAAACCTTCATTTATTAACAATAATTATATTAAAATAAAAATATGGGAATGGAATTTTTATGTTGTGGAAAGTATTAATATTAATATTAATTTCAGTACATACACGAATATCTATTTTAGAAAATAAAATAAAATTTATTGCATAGATAATTGGACATGGTTTTAACGTCTTTCATACCTGCAATGAGATTTGAATTGGTTTTGGTTTTGCAAAGTGAAGGAAAATTAAAGAGTGTGAAAGGTTGTTGAATAATGGAATAATAGAGCATGAAAAATGAGCTAATTAAAACTTAATAAGACAAAGAAAAGAAAAATTCCATTTGGTGCATACGTATACGGTGGATGTTAACACAATGATTGAAAACGAAGCAAATTAAAGCGTGATGTTACGAAATGAGAATGACGTAACAAAACCAATTCCTATTTCTTCACAAATAATTAACACCACCATTCACCCTCCCATTAAATTTCATTTCAAAACTCTTTTAAATACCCAAAAACCTACTAATTATAATTCAAGAGAGCTTCGATTCCAATGCATAACTATTAATGATAATAAATAAATATTTTAGCATATAAATTACATTTTATATTTGAGATAAATAATTTATACTGTGTAGTATGATATTTTTAATTACTGTCGGACAATACTGAAATTAAATTAAAATTAAAGATATTGAATGTGATATATTAAAATATTTAAGAGGCTAAACAATAAATGTTAAAAAACAATTAAAATCCTTTTTTTATCAATATAACGATTTTAATTTATATGCGGAGATATTAAAATAATTTATCTTGAATGATAGTGATTTTAGAGCGATTTTTTATATATTTTATTTAATGATAACATTTAAAAATATTTTGCTGTATTTTGATAAGATAAGATAGTTTTAAAAAATAGATAAATTTATAAGAGTAGATAAGAATATTTATTGTTGAAAAAATGATACATTTTAGGTTGAACGTGTTAGACATAGGAGGTTGGGTCGAATGGTCAAAACCGAAGGCTTTAAACTTGGTTAGTAGCATTTTGTTTAGAAAGTCACCTATATAAATAGAAATAATAATAATAATAATAATAATAATAATTTTAGCAGAAAAGTTAGAAGCTTCATAGTTTGGCGTGGGAGCTTCAAAAGCGAACTGAACCAACGACAGTTAAGCCGAACAAACCTTAGTAGTTCCAAACCAAACCAGAATCATATAACAACATAACACAGCACAACAGAGGAACAACAAACTCACTTAATTCCTAGAAGTATTACTCACTCACAGTCTCTGTCACTCTGTCAGAGACAACACTCGCCACCAACAAAACGACGTCCCTCTGATCGTGATCAACGTCAAAAATGCCGCAAATGGGTCTCACCGGAGAACCCACCCGCGGAGGCTCAGGTGGCAGCACGGTGGTGGTCGGAGTAAAGATGGACTCCCCCAGCAAGGAATTGCTCACGTGGGCTTTGGTCAAAGTTGCTCACCCTGGTGACACCGTGGTTGCTCTGCATGTTCTTGGGAACCAGGGTACTCGGGGAATTTCAGTTATTTTTTCCTTTTTTACTTTGGGTTTTTGTTTTTCAATGTGAAGATTGATTGGTGAAATGGGGTTACGTAGAAACTGTGAATGGAGACGGGAAATCTTCGCTGCTTTCGCTTGTCAAGGCGTTTGACTCTGTTCTTGCCGTTTATGAAGGATTCTGCAACTTGAAACAGGTTCAAATTCTCAATCTTCTTTCTTTGTGTGGGCTCTTTTCAATTTCTATAAACGGATTATGCAAACTCATTTGCTGTCTTCAAATTGGGTAGGAAATGCAGGACATACAAAATAAAACTTCCCACTGGAAAACAAAAACGTAATTTGAAGTTTGTGGAATTGCTTCTTCTTTGAAGTCTCTGAAGAAAACATACTGAATTTTATGCTTTTCGTTTTTGTTTTTGTTAGGTCAACCTCAGACTCAAAATTTGCCGTGGTTCATCGGTGAAGAAAATTTTGGTTCGAGAAGCAAATGGTTCTTCCGCAACTCATGTTGTGGTTGGAACAACTCATGGTCTGCATAGAATCCGGTCATCTACCTTTGTAGCTAAATACTGTGCTAAAAAGTTATCCAAGGATTGTTGTGTTCTCGCTGTTAACAATGGGAAAGTTGTGTTCAAGCGTGACAGCTCGCCACCAAGTGTTGCTGACTTACAAGGTGTTAGATTCTTCTTAGTTTTGATTGTTGGGATTCTGATGGAGTAAGTAGAATTCTCAGTCTTGAGTTTGTTTTGCAGGGATTGATCGTCAACACAGAAATGGTTTGTTCGGTTCGATTCATTGGACACTCAGTAAGAACACAAAAGTTCTAAGTGATGACAATTCAGGGACGGATGCTGATGAGAAGAAACCTGTCCAAATTTCAGATCACAGTTTGGCTAAGTTTTTTCTGGATTCTACAGAAACTGTTAGAAAACCAAACTGTTCAATTTGTGGCACAACCCTGGCATGGCCAGACCCTTCTTGCTACCAGTCTGAAGAAAGCTTTTCTGGTGATGATGGTAAAGAGAATTCCTTGGCTATAGTACCTGTGCAAGTGAAACCCACTGTTGCAGCAAAAACGGAATCGAAACCTGGTTGGCCACTACTACACCGCGGAATTTTATCGGACACACAATCTACTGATAGATCATTGATGCATCCCCAGATCTCCGTGGTCCAGTGGGCAATGAGGTTACCTTCTAGAAATATTTCATACGCTGCAGATCGTGATGAAAAGCCTGAAAGTTGTGGTCAAGGTCTAGATCAACCTGCGGTTTTAGATAGGGAAAGTGGTGCGCTTGTTCCAGTAGATTCTGAAATAGGGACAGCTACTTCGCCTGAAGGCAATTCAAGAAACATTCCTAAAGAATTGGAGGGCCTTCATGAGAAGTACTCCTCGACTTGTAGATTGTTTGGGTACCAAGATCTTGTATCTGCCACATCAAATTTCTTACCGGGTTTGTTTCTTAGTTAGTTTGACTTAGCTCAATTTAACAAACTGGATTATTTTCCTTTAATGTGGTTACTAATGTGATTTCAGAAAACTTTATTGGGAAAGGAGGAAGCAGTCAGGTTTACAGAGGTTGTCTTCGTGATGGCAAGGAACTTGCTGTCAAGATTCTAAAGCCTTCTGAAGATGTATTGAAGGAGTTTATTCTAGAAATAGAAATCATCACTACCTTGCATCACAAAAACATAATTTCCCTCCTGGGATTCTGCTTTGAGAATGGCAAATTTCTTCTGGTTTATGATCTATTATCAAGAGGAAGCCTTGAAGAGAACCTTCATGGTACTGCAAATATACATTTGCTATATCTATCCCCTTTTGTTTTAGTCGGTGGCGTGTTATTGACTTCCTTCTATTCCATTCCGAAATAGGTAATAAGAAAACTTCAGTTGCGTTTGGTTGGTCGGAGAGATATAAGGTAGCAGTGGGTATTGCTGAGGCTTTAGATTATCTGCATTCTAAAGATGATCAACCCGTGATCCATCGGGATGTAAAGTCATCAAATGTGTTATTATCCGAGGATTTTGAACCCCAGGTATTTTATCTTTTGATTACTTTTTATTTTAACATAATTTGTATCTATCTAGGCACATGATGTGCTTGATTTTCTTCAGCTCTCTGATTTTGGACTGGCAAAATGGGCATCAACCTCGTCATCGCATATAACCTGCACAGATGTTGCTGGAACCTTCGGGTTTGTACATTTAAACCCCGCATAATCATACTATCCCTCTTGGGAGCACATGCTACAGAGAGATAATGTGTTTGAAATGGTCCTAAATTATTATGTATTCTACTTATTATGCAGTTACTTGGCTCCTGAATACTTCATGTACGGCAAAGTAAATGATAAGATTGATGTTTATGCATTTGGTGTGGTGCTCCTTGAACTTCTTTCGGGGAGAAGGCCCATAAACCGTGATTATCCTAAAGGCCAAGAGAGTCTTGTCATGTGGGTATGTTTCTGTAGTCCTACACTCTAGCATCTCCTCATTTACTTCTTTTTCCTAATCATATGTTTCCTGAAAAAATATAACACAAAGGCACTTTCGCAGGCAAGTCCAATTCTAAATAGTGGAAAGGTGTTACAATTGTTAGATCCTAGTTTGGGTGATAACTATGATCATGAGGAGATGGAAAAGATGGTCTTGGCAGCCACACTCTGTATCAAACGTGCTCCAAGGGCTAGGCCTCAAATGAACCTTGTAAGTGGTCCACTTTTGACTTTATTATATTATGGATTCTACGTCATATCAGATATAATAATAGACTCATTCGTTGCATATGAAGTGAATTTTTGCGTTTTTGCTTATCTTAAATCCTGTGGTACATATCTTCATAGTGCACACCTTAACTTTATCTTCTTGTTTGTGAATTAGTCCTTTGTTGAAAATGTGATGTATTGATTATATTGGACCACAGATCTTAAAGCTCCTTCAAGGTGACACTGAAACAATGAAGTGGGCAAGGTTAGAAGTTAATAACGCTTTGGATGCAGCAGAAACGGTTGATGATGAAGCCTGTCCACCGAGTAATAATCTACAGTCACATATAAATGTTGCACTGGGTGATGTGGTGGATGATTCGGTCTCCATGTGCAGTGTTGAGCAAGGTTTGACATTGGAGGAGTACTTGAGAGGCCGTTGCAGCCGTGCATCAAGCTTTGACTGAGCAAATTACCAGCAAAATGCTAGAAGAAGCTCTATCCTTTTTTTCTTGACTTCATCTTTTCTTTCGGTTTTAAATGGATTTAGGATGAGAGGTTCTTTGGGTGTGCCCTCCTCCTTTACTTAATAACCAGGAAACTAGGTCTTGTAAGTTGTTATAGGCCAGTTCCCCTTGTCACTCTATACTTCAAATGGTTTCTCTATTTTTTTTTCCCATGATCTCAATTTGATCAAGTTTTGTAATATATATTGGTAAAGAGATGAAGAAGTTGCATTTAGAGCATAAGGATCATTGCTTTGCATCCAATCCAAACAAGACTACACCAGCTTCCTAAATTTATAAAGTAACACCGTCTGATTTTTTCCCCTTAAATTTGTGTTAAGTTAAATTTTGGTCCCTTCAATTTTAAATTAATTTTTAGTCTTTTATTTAGAAATTGTCCACTTTTGATTCTCATTGAGGACTAAACTACCACAAATTAGGGATCAATAATGATGGATTATTCTCAAATTACTTTTCTTTTAAATTTAAAATATCATAAACAAACTTGACCAGGGCTTAAAAGATCAAAACGATATTTCATCTCGTTTTTTTTTATTTTAAATAAAAATTAGATGTTACAGTTAAGAGTTGAATTCTTCATGTTTACAAATATGCTACTTTTTTCTTTTGATCTATCTATTTTTTTTTTCTTATAATATTTCTATTTTCAACTCATCGATTATATCGATATTGTGGTATTATTATTAACGTATTTTTTTCTTAACGATGGTGATGTTACATGATGTCATTTTTTTATTAACATAACATGAGATAATATTATCATACATCAATAAATTTAATATTTTGCAGTGAAATTTGATGAAAGAAATTAAAAATTAAAAAAAAAAAAAAACTTTTATCCGAAGGATGATTGAAAAAAAAAAACTACATGAATGAAAAGCGAAAAGCGTTAACTTGAGAAGTAATAATAGATGAATAATTTTTATGTTTAAACACCAAATCAACAATTATAATTTTTCTCTATCTTTGTTTCAGATCATATCAATTAAAGTATTTATATATATATATATATATATATATATGAAAAGATTGTTCATGGGTAAAATTGGAAGTGGTGTATCGATTAAGAAAGTTTTCTTTCTTCGCAGACCACAAAAAGTTCCCTCCAGTTATGTATGAGAAATCTTATCCACGGTAGAAGGTCCAGAGCTACTGAAACTAATATAAAGGCAATGACCACGAAAATTAAACCTTAGCAACGACACAACACAACCTTGAGTCATGGCCACAAGTTGCTCCTACATGGTTTCCACCAAATTATCCATGTTGAGTTGGAGTGGAGGAAGAAGAGAAGTCAGAAACCGGAGAGCAGTTCTGGTCTCAGCCCAACAACAAAGCGATGTTCAGGAAGCAGAGGACGTGAAGGTGAAAGAGCAGGAACAAGTGCAGAGTGAGAAACCGAAGCCAAAAGGTACGAAACCAAGGCCAGTGGAACCTCAGGTGAATGTGAAGAGCAAAAACATGTTAAGGGAATATGGAGGACAGTGGTTGAGCTGCACCACACGCCATGTCAGGATCTTTGCAGCCTATATCGACCCTGTAACTTTTGAGTTTGACCAAACCCAAATAGATAAGCTCACCCTTATTCTTGATCCTACTGATGAGTTTCTGTGGAACCCTGAGACCAGCAACATGGTCTATTCTTACTTCCAGGAACTTGTTGATCACTACGAGGTACTTTCCTTAAACACAATTCATTTATTTTCGATTTGTTTCTCTTAGGTTAGTGTTACCTACAAACAAGGTCTGCAATTTTATCCACAACCTGATTTTTTTTTAAATAGTTATAATCACACCATAATGTATGTTAATCAAATTCTCTTAATTACATGCTAAGGTTTGATCGATAGTTTCTAGAAATTCTAGTCTCGAGTCTAACTGATAAACCAACAAAATATGGAACAAAAGAGGGTGTGAGATTCTAGATATGTGGTTTAGGTTGTTGTGTGTGTTGAAATACTAACCTATGATTACACAAAGCAGGGTGCTCCATTGAACGATTACACCCTTCGTCTGATTGGTTCTGACATAGAGCACTACATAAGAAAGCTGTTATACGATGGGGTAATCAAGTATAACATGAATGCAAGGGTTCTCAATTTCAGCATGGGCAAGCCACGGATCATGTTCAACAATGATATCAAACCAGAAGATGCAATTGAGAAATGATTTGTGAAATACTCCAAGAAAAGTGAGTAACCATCGGTGGTTTGCATGTGATTGTTCTGTAAATTATAAAAAAAAAAACACATTAGATAGTTTTTGGAGTTGAGTGAAACTAGTGCAAACCAAAACATAGTTACAGATACAGAGTATTCTTACTGTCTGTAATATAGCTTCTGTTCGTCGCTTATGTCACTAAACTAGTAAAATCACCCACCCCTGCTATGTTATCTTAAAATTTAGTTAGTGGATACATAATTAAATCTCATAAGTATATTAACAGGGTTTGATTATCCTGTTTATGCATTTAAAACTTTATTAGAAAAGTAAATTCATTTCAATAACTTTCCTTGCTTCAGATTCTAATGTTGTTTTCCCTACTTAAAAAATAGAAGTTACAATAGCAAATACTATACCAACATAACTATGAGGGAGGGGTTGGGGTGAAAAATGAAAAGTGAGGTAGAGTGGCTCATCATTGTTTCTTAACTAGTTTTCTCCTTTAAATGTTGAATTTCTTTCTTCCTTGAACACCTTTTCTTTAGTTTAATGGCACCTTTCCATTTTAGAAAAGGTGAAGTAAAGTTGATGTTAAAAAGATAGAACGTGTCAGCAAAAAGGAAAAAGAAATGGCATCACAAAATCTTTGCTCTTTTTTAGTGGGTCTACTTTACTAAAGTGGTTTTCTGTCACATACACAAGCAAAAACCTTCTTTGCACTTGGGTTATAGATTTTTTGGTAGAGAATTAATTTTAGGCTAAAGAATGAAACTCGAGTATAAGAGGATGCTTCTAGATTTTTATAGTGTGTTTGAATTGGGGAGGGGGATTTGAGAGAGAGGATTTAGAATGATTTAAGAGGAAAGTGAGATTGTTTGGATTAGGGTATATTAGAGTAGATTTGTGAGAAAAATTTATTGAAATTTGTAATTGATGTGATATTGTGAAAAATATTTTAATTTTTTTAAATGTATAAAGTGTAAGTTTACACATTTGATAAATAATAAATTTTTTAAAAATTATTAAAGAATTTATTATAAAAGAAATTAAAAATATATATTAGAATTAAAATAATAAAATAAAAAAAATTAATATTAAATTAAATAAAAATACGTATTAATAATTAAAACTAATATTTTATTTATTATTTTATTATAATATGAAAATTAATAGTTTACATATATAATCATATTTTTTTATTTTTTTAAAAAAATAATGCAAAGTCATCTTTCTCTACAAATCTCCTCATAGAAGAAGAGAAAGTTTTAAAACAAAAAAATTGTATCGTTTTTCATGTTTTTACTTTCTTTTATTTTTCCAACTTTCTCTACACTCTTCTATTCCTCTCTTTTTCGTGTTTGGAACCAAACTTTTCCTAAAAAGGCTTTTAAGATACACTTACATTTTTAGACTTAAGAATGAAAGAAATTATTTTAGTAAAGAATATAAATGTTTTAGAAATTAACCTTTTTGGAATAGCATTTTCAAATATTAATTGTGCTTCAATATTTTAAAAAATATATAAGCTTCAGTATCTAAATATAATTATATATATATAATTTATATTTTTTTTTTCTTGAAGAGATATGATAAATAAATCATATTGTTGGATAGTGTGTGAATTCGTTTTGATTTTGTTGAAACAATTATAAGTGTAAGTGTAAGTCATACTTTATTTTTTAAATCGAGTTTCACAAGAGAAATGAGTATATGCATATTCATTACATTTCATTCTTGTTTTCGTTTGAAGATACTAAAACATCATAATTTATTATATATCCTGAAAAACTTATTTTCAATATTACATTTGGTCATTTGTTTTGTTTTATTTGAAAAATCTTTTTTTTCTCTACATAATTTTCTATTATCTCTTTTAATTTTTCGTTTCTCATTCAATATTTATCAAAAAAATTCATGTCCTTAAGGTATTTTCATTCTCTTTGCAACTTCAATTATACATTTTTTTTATGCATTTTTTATTGAAGCAACCTATTGCATCTTGTGGAATAGTAGTTCTCATTTAAATCAATTTAAATTCTTTTTATGATACACATTTAATAATTTATTTTATGCTTATTTTAAGTATTATTATTTACTGTATAATTTAATGTTTGAATATCAATATCGAGGGTTCAATTGTGTAAACACATTAGTTTATTAGGTAATCTTTATGATACTTTATCTCTAGTTATTAGTTTCATTTAATTTAAAGAGTTATTCTTCCGCTACACATCTTTTAATTTGTCTTATATCCATCAATCTCACCATAAAAAATAATAGATGTTTAGTTGCCATGAAATTTTAATTACCTGTAATTATTTACTCTCTTTTTTATAACTACTTGATACTAAAGAAATTATTATTTAATACTTTATTTATGCACTTATAATTACTTTCTTCAAATTTGATATTGAATAAAAGAAAATATGTATCATTTTGAAATTAAATCCTTAACAATAATATCCTGTTTTATTTGCAAAGATTCTTTGTTTCACATTGAATAAAGGAATATGAATGTCATTTTACATTAAATCCTTTATAATATTATATTTTATTTGTAGAGAATTTTTGTTTTTATAGAAAAATTATTTAATTAGTATTTGAAAAATACAAGTGCAAGTATGAGTACGGATATATATGTTAACTAATAGAGATTAGACACATCCAACGAGAATAGTCAATGGTGGATTTATGTCTAAGTCAATCTTCTCATAAATTTAGTTTGTACATTGATGTTTACATTTATATTTTATGAATAGGTTATATCTATATTCAGTATGATTTCTCTTATCCATCTACCTGATGAATGAACATCTCAATTATGATATTAAATATTTATGAGACCAACAAGAGTTAAATAACGATGAGATGACAACGCTAATGAATTTGATTCTGATAAAAACTAAGTGTCTCTAATATCATCTTATTAAATAAATTTATATTTAATTCAATATGGTAAAATTCACTTGTTTAATAAGATTTTTACCCAATATTGCATGTAAATTTTTACTTTCAAAAATGGTTTCAATATAAAGATACTACCGGCCCTCCATTCTATCCCTACCCATAAATACGCCTTTAATGTTCTATTCGTAGATTATTTTTTTCAAGTTTAAAATTAATTATTTTAAATTCTGTGTTTTGAAAAAAAATGAGTTAGTCTTCTTTTCAAAATTTATTAGAAAAATTACTTACAAGACTAACGGATTACAAATCACTTTTATGGAAATTCTTTTTTTATTTTTTACGTTAAAGTATCTTTAAAATTACGAAAATTAAAATATTAATCTCCAATTTGAAATTAGAAAAAATAATTTATCTTGAACTTGAAAATAATAAAAAGATATTCGAGCTTATATGTATGTTATATATTTTCATTATATTATTTATTTTATCACACTCTTCTCTACTTCTCGTCTATAAATTATATAAATTATTGTATGAATTATATATGAAGCTGTGGATTGTAGTCAGATTTCTTTTCAGTTTTATTACTTTGTTTCCTATGCATAAAAAAATACTAAGAATCATGCTTTCAAAATAAACAAACTACACTTTGAACAGAAGATTCTAAAAAAAATTCAACTGTGAATTGCTTAAATTGAATTCAAGCTCCCAACCTAAGTAACTTTTGCTTTTACTACAATCCATTTATTCAATAAAAGACTTTTAAAAGGAAAAATTCAAACACTTATCTAAAAACACATACTATTTAAAATTATTATTTTTCATAATATATATACATATATATATATATAACATATAATTAATCACTAGTTGTTCAAAACTCATAGCTATTGTGAAAAATAAAAATATAATTACAACCATAGAATTAAAATTAGTTATTCAAATCTATTTTAATTGCAAGCATTAGGACCTTCAGTTATTATGGTAAACGAAAACATTAAATTTGAGTCATCAAATCAAAACAAACTATTCAAATTAAAAATTTGATTACAAATCACATAATTTTCTTATTCGTTAAATATAATGATATTTTTTAAGAAGCGTATTTTAAATCACTTATTAAAATGAGAATATGAAGGAAGTAAATCTATAATTAAAGATCCAAACTAATTAAATAATTTTTTGTCTATTCTTTTTCTACCACTTTTGTTATATATTCAATTTTATAATCTTAAAAATTAAAATAATTAAACAAAAATCAATTTTAGAAATAAAAAATAATTAATTACTTAATTAAATTATATATTATTTTAGAGACTAACAAATTATTGTTATTTAAAGTGATTAATAATTTTCTTACAGTGAATCTTAAAAAAAGACTATTTTATAAATTTAAAGGAAACAATTTAATTAAATATTGAACAAATATTTGTATCTAGAAGTTATAAAATTAATTTAATTAAATATAAAATTAATTTAATTTAATTTTTATTTATTTAAAATATGTCATCTTCATAAAATATTAAATCTTGCCATTTTACAGACTTTTAAAGTTGTGTTTGTCATTTGTTTACATAGTGTATAAATTAAATGATAATAAAGTATAAAATTATTTAACTCGATTATATTTTGTTAATGTACTTCTTTTCTCACATTTTTTTTTCTTGCATGTGAGTTTTAATAATAACATATGTAACTTTCCTAATTTTTCCAGGTTTTTAAACCAAATTTTCAAATAGCACAAGAATTAATGCAATGGAAGTTAACTTATTTACCTACTTTATCATAAAGTATTGATAATAGGGATAATGGAACCTTCATGAGTTAAAATCACGATAATACTTAAGAATTTAAATTTGTGATTATTTGGTTGTCGAATTGAATTTTGTTAATGGATTAAGGAGTTTATTTGGCAGAGAGTATTTATTATCTATTAATGAGATTGATATAGTTTAGATGTATAGTACTGAAGATTTTATTGGATTTATGATGTAAATCCTTGAGTATTTTGCGATTGTGTTAGTTTGAAATGAGATACTTAATGCTATTTTGATTGGTTATTATATATGTGTTTTGGATATAGCAATTTAATATTTTATTATTTAATAAGTTGTTTGTTTTGAATCAATTGTATTAAAATAAATATGATTTTAGTAGTATACATAAGAAAATTTGTCTTGCGTTATTAAGGTATCTGTCTTACTTAAATGAGAATCAAATATTTTAGTTTGGATATTTCTTTAAGTGTATCTTATTTTTATTTTATTTCAAACGTAGTTGAAAATAATTAAAAATATATAATACAAAATCGATAGTAGAAAGCACAATATAGAAATATAATTAAAAATAATTTATTTTTGAATGAAAGTATAAGTTTCAAATTTGTTTTTGAGAAAAAAAAGTTTTTAATTTCTTAGAAAGCTAAAATTATAATTTATTTATTAAGAAGTTTAGGTATAACAATTTTTCACCATAGGTTTTAAATAATTTTGATACCATATATTATAAAATTTCCTAATTTTTAATTATTGTGAAATCTACAACACTATCTAAAATATATATATATATATATATATATATATATAAATTATGTCCATTTAATAATTTTATTTCAATATTTTTTAAATATACCAGGCTTTGAATTTTTTTGAAATTACTTCTCTAATATATAAGATGGATATTGTAAATTATATAAACTGAAAAAGTTAGTTTAAATTGATGTAAAACCAGTTTCTAAATCTAATATGAAATTTGATCTTATATAACAAAAAGTTGTCATTTTTCGATTTATTTCAGTTTAAAATTTTGATATAGTATATTATTTTCAGAATTGTATCACCTACACTTTATAAAAAAAAAGGCTTTATGCGTACAGGAATTTTGACATGCTGCACAAGTACACTTATGTAGACAAAAAAAATAGAAGCTTTTACTCTGTTAAAGAAAGAAAGTGATTTTATTCATAAAAAAAAGAAGTTAAAGCAACAAATAAAGAGAGTGATAGCTTTATGCTAAAGTCTTAAACCAAAAAAATCTCTATGTCTAAAGTGGGGAGAAAAAAGAGAGTAAAGAGTTCGTTAGAATTGTTCAAACTGAAAACCAACACAAAAAAAGAGAATTGTGAGCAAAACCAACTATGTTTTGAATTCTTAAAATTCTGAAATGTTTTTTTTACTTGCAAGGTAAAAGAAATAAAATAAAAAATATTTTGTTTTGAAAATTTTGATAAAGTAAAACATTGACGAGATTATAACATCACGTTGAAGAAAAGACACACGTCGAAAAATTAATATATCATATCACAATTTTTTACCACTTTGTTAATGTCATTTGACTTTGTTTTGAAATTTAAAATATTAAAATATTTTTTTTCAATTCGAAGAAAAAATAAGATTTATTCCATATTTCAGGAATAAAACATAAAAATATTTTCTGTTTTCTATTATACGAAAATTTTAGTTATTTATGAGTAACAGACTTATCTTGTGTACTGTTACTCAGAAGAATGGATAATCTTAATAACATTAGGAGAAAAAAAAGTGATGGGAGTGTGGGTTCATTAACTAACTGACCGTGACCCGTGTCTTCCGGTCAGAACTGAAGTTGACGGTGTTGGATATCAGACTCAGATCCACATACTCAAACCGGCACCGCCGGTTCACCAACTAATCTGAAAAAAAAAATAAAAAAATCCTAAGAATATAAAAGAATAGAATTTGCATTTATTTTGATGTTTGTTGTGTTCTTGTGTCCCCTCACACCACCACCTTCCGCTTCCAACCATGGCTTCCTCCCTCGGCGAGAACCTCAACCTTCTCTCTACTCAACAGGTTCAGTTTCTCTCTCTGTTTCTCTATTTTCCTATTTATTTTCATATTTGACGAATGCTTCTGAATTTTGATTCGGTGACTCATCCAGCAAGAGTTGGTGAAGATGCTGTTGGAGAACGGGCAAGACCACCTGTTTCGAGATTGGCCTCCTCCCGGCGTCGACGACGACCACAAGAAAGCGTTCTTGGACCAGGTTTTTTTTCTTCCTTCAATTCAATTGAATAGATCTGCTACTTCCTTCGTTCATTCTCTCCCTAAACGACGCTGCGTTTTCATTAGCTGACTCTGCTCGATTCGAGTTACCCTGGCGGTTTAGAATCATACATCAAAAACGCCAAACGGCTCTTGGCTGATTCTAAGGCTGGCAACAACCCTTACGATGGCTTCACTCCTTCCGTAAGTCTTAACAAACCTGGTTTTTATATGCTTCTTGTTTTCAACATTGCACTTATAAAGTGTACTACATTCTACTGTAATAACGTTCGAATTCTCGGTTTAACCGTGGAAAAATGCGTGACACTGTTTGGTGGTGATTTTGAAGGTTCCAACGGGTGAGACTTTGACTTTTGGTGATGAGAATTACATCAACTTTGAGGAAACAGGTGTGCATGAAGCTCGCAAAGCTGCGTTTGTTCTTGTTGCTGGTGGTCTTGGTGAGCGTTTAGGATACAGTGGGATTAAGGTATGCCTTGTCGCCCTGTGTCATCGTTGTTTTTGTTGCTATGCTATTGTGTGTAATGCGGATGTAAACACTGATTAGAGGAGCGATTATTCTAGTGATTTTTATTTTACCTCGATGATAGAGTAATCTTCTTTACCCTCCTCCCAAAGCAGAGTATTGTAATGTGGTAGATGCATATATGTATTTAAGAAAGTTTGAGTTTACATAAAAGAGAAAGTAGCTTTTTTTATTTAGATTAATTCCTGATTCGTAAATCTTAATCGTAGCCGTTGCCTCTTGCAGGTTGCTCTTCCTGCAGAAACCACTACTGGAACTTGTTTCATACAACATTACATTGAATCTATATTGGCTCTTCAAGATGCCAGCTCACAAGGTAGTATCAGCTGCTTATGTGGTAAAGCAAAAAGAAAAATTGATGGTGCATGTAACTATTTAATTCAGACAATCAATAGCTTATTTAAATTATACACAATTCAGATGACCCAGAGTCCATTTGTATTGACGGAAAATAACTTTTGCGCATAAAATTTTAGAACATGACTTGATTTTTGAAAATTTCCCTGTAGAAAACAGCTTCCTCCTAGAAAACATTTTCTGGTAATTTTTTCTTAGAACATAGTTTCTGCTGTTGCAATATGTCGTCAATTACTTAAGATTTTCCTTTAAATCCGCCTCTCATACAAAAAATAGTCCAGTCTCTTGTGGTTATTAATGTTAACTATCATATTTCAAAATCCTTTGGAGTAATGTGTGTAGTCTTCAATTTTTAGGTGAATCCCAAACACAGATTCCTCTTGCTATTATGACATCTGATGACACTCATGGACGTACTTTAGAGTTATTAGAATCAAATTCTTATTTTGGTATGCAACCCACACAAGTGACACTTTTAAAGCAGGTATGTCTTTTGATGTCTGTTTGGATAAACTCTTCATTTTGTTCCTTGCATAAAAATTGTTTACAATTAATCCCTATCATGTTTTAAAGTTATAAGGGTATCAGAATTTTTTTTCCTTTTGGGACCAAATTGAAAAACAAAAAAAATGGTGTGAAGTACAGGTGCTAAATCCAATATTATTATAACTTTGACAAACCTCAGGGATCAATTTGTAAAGGTTTTTTTCATGTTGGAACTAAAACAAATAGATTTTTCATTTAGGAACTAAATTGAAAAAATAATGTTTGATGTTTTTTTAATTAATTCTTAACCTTGTAATTCAGGAAAAAGTTGCATGCTTAGAAGATAATGATGCCAGGCTTGCATTGGAACAACAAAACAAGTACAGAATTCAGGTAGTGATATGCAGGGTTCCAGTATTATTGTGACTGGGAAGTTTATTTAGCAAAAAGTAATGAATGAAATGTATTCTGTTAACCTCAGTTAAATTCTCAAACTAAGTGCAATCTATTGACCATTTCTCTTTGCGTAGACAAAACCTCATGGGCATGGTGATGTGCATTCACTTCTTTATTCAAGTGGGATTCTGAACGTATGGTATGACTTCAACAGTCCATTTATCTTTTAGGGTCAGCTTGGGTGTCGCAAATTTCATATTTTCTATGCTGTACATTTGAAAAAAATTCAATACATGTTTCTAAATAATTTAAAGAATACTCTGAATATATTTGAGCACACCCAAAGAACTATTAAGTAAATCTATAAATATTGATTTTCAATTCTGTAAATTGATGGGATTGTATTCTGGAAATCCAAGAAATTAGAAGCGCAAAGGGTATACTTCTAACATAGACTTATATATTTATAATTTTATATAATGATTTTCATTTGTTAGGTATGATGCTGGGTTAAAATGGGTTCTATTTTTTCAAGATACAAATGGGCTTCTGTTCAAGGTTAGTTATTTTCACATTTCGTACTTTCTGAATTTAGATTCAGACGCACTTGGTTTGTCTATCAATATATTTTAAATATTCCTTGCCTCATGATTTGAGGATACAGGCAATTCCAGCAGCACTGGGTGTCAGTGCTTCCAAACAGTACAATGTTAACTCTCTTGCAGTACCTCGGAAAGCAAAAGAAGCTATTGGTGGAATCACCAGACTCACTCACTCTGATGGTAAGCTAATTGTTTCATCCCTCATAGACAAAGAAAGCAATGCTGATTCTGGACTTAATGTTATTAATTTGGGTGTGAATAATAGGATTGCTTTTTGTGCATGTCACAGCGGGATATAACTTCTCTCTTACCTGTAAAGTAATTAGAAACTGTAAATTTAATGAATATATTATTATTTATCATAATTAATAATAGTTTGTGGAAGAATGATAGTTTGTGGAAGAGAGATAGTTTATATGATTGAACTTGATATTGATGTAGGGTTGGTCATGTGAACCGCTTGCATTTTTCTGTGACTGGTAAAAAAGTTGTAAATAATACTGTGCATTATTAGGAAATCTTGTCTTTAACCGACTGTTATACAAAGATGATAATTGAATATGAGTATAGTATCTGCTTTGATAACTCATAGGTATTCATAATGCTGAAACAGATTGATACTGATCTTCCATGTGTTCACTTGAACTGATACACTTCACATTGTCGAATGGTAAATTTGTGAAAATTAAATGTTAACAGTTTTTTCATCCCTCTCATTCTCTCCATATCTCAGCGCCACTCATTTTTCTTTCTCACAAGGATTGAAAATGCTACCAAATTTAATTCAATGGTTACTGGGAGAGATCCTTTCCTTTGAGAAAAACAAAATATTTGAAGTGAGTTCAGAGTTTGAAATCCAGAACAATTGTCTGCAGCTAAAGTAATATGTTGCCACGTATTTTTACAATTTAACGAGACTTTTAAAGTAGTATTTCTTATACTTTTGGATGCTTTATAGTTTTATTCAAATATATATTAATATTATATAAAAAATGTATCTCTATCTTGACTTCATTACGTCAGTGTCCTGAATTTGTATTTTTACATTTATTGATGATTAATTTGAATGCATTATTAGGGAGGTCTATGGTGATAAATGTGGAGTACAATCAGCTAGATCCTCTTCTAAGAGCAAGTGGATACCCTGAAGGTGATGTGAATTGTGAGACTGGCTACTCCCCATTTCCTGGAAATATTAACCAAGTAACCTCTTTTTCGTACTTCAACTTTCTCCCCCCACCCCAACTCCTCACTCTCATGGAATTTGCCTTTTCGATTATCTGTTGTTGGGATGGTTATTATGCTTATCTGCATTGCTCTTAAACACCACATGGCTGTGATAACCATGGCTTAGTTATAATTGTATCATTCTAATTATGTCCTTATTTAGCTGAACTATGCCATGATTGCATAGTAACAATATCTTATTCTAACAGTTGATTTTAGAGCTTGGTCCTTACATTGAAGAGCTCTCAAAAACAGGAGGTGCCATACAGGAGTTCGTTAACCCAAAGTAATTGTTCTTTCTCATACTATACTTTTTATTTGGGAAAATTCTAAAAACCTTCCCGTAATTTGACCATGTGTGCTTTGGTCTTGTTGCATTCATAATGTTTAAAATGTGCGTAAACTTATTTAGTTGTTCACTTCAATTCTTTCACAACTATTAATAAAAGGGATGGAAAAGTGCATGTGTCAACTATCTGCTTATTTTAGGATCTATTTAAACAGTTGTGGTGGAATTGGAGCAAAAGTGCACAACTCAATAAGTTTGATTTGAGGATCATTTTGCTCATTTTGAAAGTAATGTGACAAAGTGCACGTGTCAATATACCTTTTTTGTTGTAACACTTTGTTTCAGGATGCTTCAATCTTTGTGACCAGTTTACAAAAAACATGCTCTGGTTTAATTTTCTGCCCTCTATACATTTAAAAAAAAAGGTTTTACATCGTTACCTATATAAACAAAACATACGTGTATTGAGTTTTCTTACGATCAATCAAAATACACATACCTTGTTTCTCTGCACCCTTCTCTCTGTTTCTCTTCTCGCGCACTATCTGTTCTAGTCTAGATGATCGGAAACCCCCCTTTAAGGTTCCCCTTCCTTGGTTAGTGTTCTTCAGTGACTCGCACGAGTAGCCCTAGATCTTTTTTCTATCAAAAAGTTTATTCAGATGACTAGTTGTGTGATCAGGGTGTACCTTTATTACTTCTCACTGGTAGTTCATTATTAGCTGAATTCACCAGCCTCCTAAAGTTCATTTAGTTTATTGATATTGATGTGGACATAATTATAAATAAGTAACATCAATTTTAGTCATATTGTAGTTCTGTAAAGCACTGTTACACCTTAAGGAACTTATGGGACATGTCTTCTTACTGTTATATTGTCAATGTTACATCATCATGCTATATTTTCTTACTGCAGATATAAAGATGCCAGCAAAACTTCATTTAAGTCCTCAACTCGACTTGAATGTATGATGCAAGACTATCCAAAAACATTGCCCCCATCTGCCAGGGTTGGGTTCACGGTAAATTATCTGTTCGAGATCAGTGTATAAATCTTAGCAAATCATTGCTTATCGAGCTTGGCTGTCCCATCCTTGGACTTAACCTATTAGGCTACAGATGGAGTCCGTCCATGCTACTTTGTTATGGATGTTTGGTTGTTATCTAACCTGTCCTATGTAATCTTGTAGGTGATGGAAACATGGTTTGCTTATGCACCGGTGAAGAATAATGCTGAGGATGCTGCTAAGGTACAACATAAATTGTAATACACTAATTTTGCATGGAGAAAGAAAGTTGATAAAAAGAGACATAGAGGAAAAATGCGTTTTGAGCCCTTGATTCCCTATTGAAGTGTATGCAATTCTTAATTGGAGTAGACTGGAAAGGTCTAACCATAAGTTTGTATGCATTTAAAAAATTTGGATTTGAAATGCTATCTTGATGGTAGAGATTTTGAATAATGTTATCTTAATTCGCCAAAAGTTTTAAAAGAGAGAGAATATTTGTTATTTATTTTGCTAATTTTACTGAAGGTGCCGAAAGGAAATCCATACCATAGTGCAACCTCTGGAGAAATGGCAATCTATCGTGCAAATAGCATTATTCTCAAAAAGGTAATGTAGTGCTTTTACCCTCAAGTCTTGAATGCCATGACGCGTTGGTTTATTTTGTTATTAGAAATGTCTTGATTTTTTTATTATTTTATTGCAATTATAGGCACTAGTTTTGAAAATATCGGCTTGTTATTTTAGGTAATTTTAAGGTATTTGTGATAGAATTGAATTCCTTTTAGAACTCTATATGAACTATATAGGAGAGTTCTATAAGATTGTTTTGTTGCCAATGAAGCTCTCACATGGCTATAATAGGGGGCCTGCTATATACAGTTATTTTTGCTTCGAATGTTATTCCAACTCCGAGGATCTAACTTGTCTCCAGGTTGATTTTAGAATTCCTATGTCTGTATATCTATAAGGTCTCGTCTTGCCTCATTAGTGCTTTTGTCTAACCCTGAGATGCCAATTGTTAGAACTACAGCCTACATCAGACAACTGAGTAGCTAACCCCGCATTTTTCTCCTGCCAGGCCGGTGTCCAAGTAGCAGAGCCAGTTTTGCAGGTTTTCAATGGCCAAGAGGTTGAAGTTTGGCCTCGCGTCACGTGGAAACCCAAATGGGGTCTAACTTTTTCTCGGATTAAGAGCAAAGTCAGTGGAAATTGCTCCATTTCCCTAAGGTCTACACTGGCCATCAAGGGTCAAAATATTTTTATTGAAAATCTGTCCTTAGATGGGGCTCTCATCATTGATGCTGTGGATGATGCAGAGGTATGGCAATACAATTTATCAATAAATTTATTTTTTTCTTTCCTGAGTTGCATGTTAATAGCTTGAGAGGACCAGTTACCATTTGATGTATGACAGACATTACTAGAGTGTGCACCTCCTCATTCACCTCACTATTATCTACTATACTTCTAATTATCCATACCAGATATGCTTTTTCTCATGGGTGCCAGTGCCAGGTTGGAAGATAACTTTTGTTGAATAGTCAAAAACATTTTAGCCATAGTTGATAACACAGATGTAGAATGGGGTGTACTAAGAAGATAATTCAAAAGATAATTACAGGAGATATAGTTTCAATTTTCAACAGTATAACATAGATTGAGATCTCAAATTACATAGCAATCCATGAAACTAGTTGAGTCTAGCTTTTCTTAATTATTACCCAACTAAATAATCCTGTTCTCGCAATTTAAATGAAAGACATTCTTAAAAAAAATGAATCTCCTGAACACTAAATTCCCAACTTAAAATTTCGTACTCCAATAATTGCACATAATCTAGTGTTTCCCATTCTTAGTTTTATTATTATACTCCACCACTGATGCACATGTTACTGTATGTTGAATATTTTAAACTGAGGCTGGAATTTATTTTAAAAAATTAGGTAAACGTGAGTGGTTCTGTTCAAAACAATGGTTGGATCCTTGAAACTGTAGACTATAAAGATACGACGGAGCCTGAGGTATTGAGAATCAGGGGTTTTAAATTTAACAAAGCCGAGCAGCTGGAAACGAAATACTCTGAGCCCGGCAAATTTCACTTGAAGGCTTGAACATGCATGCTCTGGCAAAGATGTTTTAGCTTTCATTCTACATCATTCATTATTATTTGTATGTCCTTCCTCCACTCTTTGGTTCTTCTGTCATATGAAGTTTTGCATAATTTCTCTCTTATCTCCTAGCCTTTGGTGTACTATTTTGTTCATAAGTTTTGTCCCCACTTTGATTAGAGAAACTATTTTTTACATTCCTGGTTCAATGTGTAAAGAATCTGAGTTCATTTTTATTGTTTTGTTGCATCCTATGGGCAAAAATTTGTAAGGATATTTAATACTCAATTTCATTTTTATCTCTACTCTATCTTAAATCCCAAAATATATAATTGTTTTGAAATGTAACGCATCTGCTACTTCCCCCGAGAGCAAGCCAGTCTGCGCACGCTGACATTTTTTCCAAAAAAGCTTATTCTCACTCTTTTATTACTTTTACCTCTTTTTCTTCCATCTTATTAAACTTTTATTCTGCTACTATGTATTTTATTAAATGTATATGTCTTTATGGTTGAACTTTAAATATAATTGGAGATATTGCTACTTTATACAAGTTTTTTTTCCTTCTTTCTATATTCCTAATATAATCAAAATAGATTATTTTTTAAGTATATAATTTTTTTCTTGACAAATGTTATCATTATTTACACCTATTTGGCAGTTTAGTTTTTTTTTTTTAAGGAAATAGCTTTTTTAATAAGTAAACTAATAAAGATTATAGGTTTGTTTGTTACAGTTTTACTCAACAAAAAATATTTTGAAGAAGTACTTTAATATTTTTGTTTTAGTTTTCAAAAATAGTCAAAGCCAAACATAATTTCGATTCCAATTAAAGTCATAAGCTATTTCGAAAAGCTTATCACATCTGTTACTTTTAAAAAATTGTTTTTTATTTTATTTTAAATAAACATGAAATAGCTTCTATTTTTTATAAAAAATCACTAGAAAATAATGATTACATAATTTATATTAGAATTACTTTTTAAAATATGTGACAAACTAATCCTATAATTCTATCTTCGTATTTTCATTTAATGTAGACGTAGAATTGGCTATAACGAATAGTTTCATTTCTTTTTATTAATTTTACTTTAAAAATATTCATTTATGTAATACAAACAATATAAATTATCTTAAAAATATTCTTTCAATTTAAAAAATATTGCAACGTCCAATAGTATAATCATAGCGATTTCCCAACATACAGTACAACTATTTTTCATTATAATACAGTATAACAATGATATTGTTTAGATTATGATATGTTAAAAGAGAATTTGGAAGGAAATATTATTGAAGTGTGTGAATTTTTTAAATATTATAAAATATAACTTTAATTATTTACTTTTGTTTTTAAAAATATTTGAATAATAAAATATAATATATTTTTGTGTAGATTTAAGTTAATTAAAAATTTGTAAATTATTTTTCATGGTTGAATAATTATTTTTAAAAAATACGAGTTATTTAATCTTGTAAAAACTAGAGATGGATAAAAAATTTAGTTTTTTAATCCACTTTTACATTGCTCTAATCTATTAAAAAATTATTTATTTAAATTTTTTTTGTCTAATCTATATTTTATTATATTTTCATATCAGAATTTTATTTTATTTATATAGATTTTAAAAATTGGATAATATAGATTTTCAATCCAAAGTTTTAGAAATAGTCTCTCCTGCTTTTACTAAACTATTTTTTTATAGTTGCTCTCATTTGCGGTTCCTTTTTCTCTCTCCTGCACCTCTACTTTTTAGAATTTTATTTGCTCTCACACACGTGAAAAAACAATTAAGTTTTATAAATTTTTTTTATAATTTTTTTATAATTTTATTTGTCCCAATATTTTATATATTATTGATATAATATTTTCAAAGTTTAATTAAAGTATTATAGGTAAGTGTATTTTAATGTTAAGAATTTATATATTATGTTATCTTTAATTTTTTTATATTATTAAATTATAATTTTATTATATTTTCTTAATATTTACATAATATTTAACTTTTTAACATATTATTATATTAATATTATATTAATTTTTTTTTATAAAACATTAATTTTAATTTAAAAAACAATTATTTTTTTATAAAAATATGGATTTTGATTTAAAATCTAATCCAAATATTTGAATTTGGATTTTCATATTGGTTTTATAGAAAATATAAATTTGGATTATAATAAATTTGATCCAAATATTTGGATTGGATTAACCAAAATCCAATCCATAACCACTCTTACTCGAAACATAGAAAGGGTTTAGGGTTTATAATTTGTTATAAAAATTATATTATTTAGGCATATACATATTTAAATCTGAGAGATAGTATCATTAGAATCAATTATTACATTTGAGGTATTATTCGTTTTTTAGGCCGGTAGTCTATTATGCTTTTATTCTTAAAAGACAATTTGTTGGTATGGTAGACATTTTCTGATAAGAGTAGGATAAAGTACAATATAAGGCTTGGATCAATCCTGAAGTGATTCATATTTATTAATTTTTTATATACAAATTTATTGTTAGATTTAAAATAATTTTAAAATTAATAATTTATTTATTTATTTGTATATTTAGTTGTTTGTAACTAAAATATTATTTTTGGAACTTTGAAAAAATACAGATTATGTAAATTTATCAGGAAATAATTGTGTTTGCATTAAAATTAAAATTTTGATACTTATAATTGTAAAAAAAAATGAAAAATTATCAATATATGTAAAAATTAAAATTTGTTAGATAGATATAAATAATTTAAATATTCATAGATTTATGAAATATAATTAAAAAATAATTTTATATTAAATTTAAATAGTATTATTAATTGTATAATACTAATAAAAATCAATATTTACACTATATTTTACACATATTACTGTAGAAAATAATCATTTTATAAAAAAAATATAAAAAAATAAAAACACAAATCCAATAACCCTAAACCCTAAACCGACATATATCACGAGAATAATTAATTATGTCTAATTTATAACTACTACATAATTATGCCTTCAAAACTAATAGATAATTAATTATGTTTCATTTATATCATACTACTTCGTTGAACCATACTCTATGAGCTGTTGCGCATGCCTCTGTTGTTGGGATTGTTGAATAGCAGGAGTTGACATTGTGGAGAACCTTTGGCTATATCAAGAGAACTTTGGGGAGTTCATCCTGGTGTGGTGAGCACGACAGGTAGGGTCAAGCAAGAGTTTGACACTTAACAATGTGAAATCACTATACTAGCATTAGGTAGTGAGCTTTGTGTTGCCGGGTTCAGAAAATGGCTTTCGGGTCCAGCTTTATGTTTTATTTACGTTGCTGTTAAGATTATGTATTGTGTGGATGCATAAGTTTTGTTAAATATGTTAACAGGGTTTTAGAAGATGATGTAATAGGTTAAGTTTTTTTTTTTCTAACCTATTAGTGAGTTTCTATAAGGATTGGAACGTCTTTAAAATTTTCTTTTAATTTAATTTATTTAATTCTTTATAAAAAAATACCTAATTAATTATGGATAATTGATTATGTCTAATATATAACATACTACATAATCGATTATTTCATAATTAATTATGCATTCAAAACCATTGGTTACTCTCAATTATGTATGCAAATAACCAATTATTGCTTTAAAAAAAATAGAGTTTAGTGAATACAATTGATGTAAAATAATTTGTGTCTACCCAACTTTACTTTAGCTTCTCCACTATAGAGAGAAGGAGAAAAATACTTATTCACTCACTTTTTCGTCTTTTCACTCACCCTCATACACACTAGTACAAACATTTATCATCCTTGCGTTTCCATGCTCGTGAACAATACATGGCATGAAAAACACACAGCGTAAAGGTAGTGGATCTAATTCCACCTAAGACCTATAGGAGCAACTTTTATTTTATTATATTCAATTTAACATTTTAAATAAAATGGCAGACTATTTTATTTAGACTTGTAGGAATAAATGTTATAGAATTATGATAGGATAATATAAGGCAAAACACGATATAAAGTTCAAATAAAAATATGATAAGATAAGATTAAATATTATAAAAATGACACTATAATAGTAAGGACAAAAATAAATGACAGTGACAAAAAAATTTAACAATGGTGAAGTAATGATGGTTATACACAAAAATTTCAAACAAGTCTATTAACAACTCTTTCATCTTAAATTTGAATCTTTCCAATAAAATCAAAATTTACTACAAACAAAATGATATTAAAAATTAAGAATTTTCTATTTATTACAAGTAAATAAGTAACAAAGTATTGATACGCTATTGATAATATAATAAACATATAAATATAATATTGATGAAATAATAAATAAAATATCTAAATAATTTTTATACAAGAATAATTATACACAAAAATAAATAATTAAAAAAATAATAATTATATAGATGACCGAGAAAGCTATGTAGGTTATAGTTAACCAACTGAAATATTTAACTCACCTCACATTTTTTACTGTGATCTAATCTACATTAATTTTCATTATCATACCTAGTAGTTATTATAGCAATCAAGGTGTGGTTGTAATTGCCATATGCATAATGGAAGAAATTATTTTATTAAGTTATATTATGAACACTAATTGAGGTGATATAAGTCAAACAACTAAAATATCAACTCATTTATCTTTTTATTTTTTTATCTAATTGATTAAAATTTTAAATTAAGCTTTTATTTGAATTAGAGAGTGAAAAAGAAAAAAAAACTAAACTAAAAATGAGATCGCTTACGTTAAAAAAAGAGTAAAATATTTATAAGTTATTTATTTAATTGATGTATAGTAGAAAAAATTACAAATCAATATATTTAGAATATGATCAAAGTTCTTGTATGAAAAATGGTATTTGATTAAATGTTAAAAAAGTATTTAAAAGTATATTGTCCGCTTGGTTAAACCGTCTAATGAGTCGGGTAATTACTAATAAAATAGTAATTATTTATTTAATCACTACAAGAAAATCATGAAATAAAATTAATTTTAGAAACAAAAAATAATTAGTTGATATAGAGACTAAATTAGAAACAATCTTATAAACTAAAAAAAATTGTTTTTAAATTAGTTTTTATTATTGTTAAATAGTTTATAAATTGATATATAATTAGTTACCAAAGTTTTAACTACCAATTATTTAGATTCTAAATTTGGTAAAAAAACCTTGGTAGCTAATTAAATATCAATTTAGAAATCATTTAAACTAATTTAGAAACCAAAAAATTTTTAGTTGACTGTAGTAACTAATTATTTTTGTCTCTAAAATTGATTTATATTTTATGATTTGCTTGTAGTGAATATTGTAAGTGTATGTATAAAATAATTTAATACAAAAGTAATTTTAATTATAATTAAGGTAAATTTTAAATTAAAATAAAAATTCATAAAATAAAATTTTAAACATATAACAGATATTGTATATTAATAAAAATTAAAATAAGTTATTTGATAAAGCACCAAAAATTAAATTTATTTATTAGTTTAATGATTTATTTTATTATAATAAAAGCTTATACATTAATTATATTTAATTACATTAAAAAATGATAGATTATGTATTATGTATTATTATAGAATCCATTACCATGTTTATTATGTCTTTTTACATAATTGATTAGATGTCTTAACACTCGTCGGCAGTATAAATCTTTATTTATTTATTTTTAAATAATTATATTTATTTTTTTTCTTCTTTTGGTCTTATCCTTCCCTTTCTTGGAAGCAGACGTAAAACCTTAAATTAATTTACTTTGAAACAAAATATATTTTCCCTTGATTTTGTTTGTGTGGCATTTGTGTTTGTTCTCTTAGTATTTTGTCTCTATCTGCCATAACAAGCCTATTATGGGAATTAACAAGTCTTCATAAACCCTAAAACCACCCTTGACTTCACCTCCTCCTTACTAAAACATGACATGGTACGCGTTCTCAACGCGCATAGCTTTCTTTTTTTTTTTAAGTCGCTAAAGAAAAATAATATACGTAAGTCGTTGTGAAATAATTATATCTTTGATTGACGTGGAATTTGCAAATTGGCTATTAAAATATATAAGTGTTATTCTATTACATGCTTTAATGCATTATTTTATCTTGTTTTATTACATTTTCTAATGAATTATATTGATCATGGTAACCAATAAGTTATAGTTTATACCCCTATAATGGGGATAGTACCAAAGTTTTCACCAAAATGCTTTCGATTTTTTTATATTGACTTCCCCAAGAAAAACCAGCTCAACTAATATTTTACTTTAGCTTATATGGATTTAATAAAGAAAAAATAATTTCATATCAATAATTTGACAGATATATAGGGAAAATTTAACGTAATAAATCCCAAAAAATATTCCAGCAAAAGTATTATGGGTTGACGTAATCGTAAACACTCTGTACTTACATTTAGAATGATAATTATATTAGTTCAATTATTCATAAAGTTTAAAATTTAGATTATAAAAGAAAAAGACTAACTTTAAGTAAAAATATAAAGAAAAAAAGAGATATTTAAACCAAAGTGAAAGAGGTTTGAGAGAAAAGAGTAGGAAAGTTTGGGAGAAATTGGGTTGGCGAAGACCATTCCCCTATTGATGAAATTAGAAACTTTTGGGGTCCACAACTATAGTTATTCCCGTACACAAAGGACACCCTTTACAAACACACAATATCTATATAAATACTCCCAAATGCAACACACGGTTTGGCAAACCTCTCTCTTTTCATATATACATGTATGAAGGTATTGGTGAGTAATAATAAGTTAATAAGCAGCAAAAGAAGAGCAGAGTTTTGAATATGTGTCTCCTAAGCCAATCTGAGTTGAAGCGTATTTTTGAGAAAGTGGACGTCAATGGCGATGGCTTCGTGAGCCTTGAGGAGCTGAATCGAATGCTTCAAATGACAGGTAATTCCCACTATACTATACAAGAGTTGGAATCGCTGGTGGAAAACCAGAGCCTTGATTTCAGCCAGTTCTTGCTCTTTTACAACGGAGAAAGTAGAGCGAGTGGTGGTGGTGACTCAGAGGAATTGGAGTTGGAGAGCGACCTGATCAAAACCTTCAGGGTGTTTGACTTGGATGGAGATGGGTTCATCACCAGCCATGAGCTTGAGTCTGTGTTGAAAAGGCTTGGCATGTGGGATGAAACCAATTGCAATGATTCTGGAACCATGATTCGATTCTATGACACCAACTTCGATGGTCGTCTTGATTTTCAGGAGTTCAAGAATATGATGTTGGTTTCCAAAGCCTGATCATCATTCATTCCTCTTCTGTCTCTGTATATATGTGTTTTTATGATTATGTACGTTATTCATAAGTGTTCTATATTAGTTGCTGCTACTAGTGCTGTATCAAGAGACTTTACCCTTCTTTCTGTAGGAAAGAATTCCCAAATTTAGTTTGAAACAAAGTAAATAAAAAGAAAAAATTAGAAAAAATATTATGAAATGTCTTTTATCTTTAATAATGTGATATCTTCAATACATATATTCTCTCAAGTAAAGGACATGACATTTCATACGTGAGATTATATATTATAAATGAGATTATATATTATAAATGGTCCGATAACAAGTGACTGATAAGTCTAACAAACTCTCGTTAAAAAGAATAAATTATCGCTAGAATAAACTTTAAATGAGTCTATATCATATTAAGAAGTATTGGACTTTAAGGTTAACATAAGCTTATAAAACCGCGACTTGTAAGATGAAATTTGTATCATTTATATATTATGAAATGTTCATGCTGAATTCCAATATTTATCACTTTTATATGTTATTAATTTATATAAAAATTTAACTAATTTTTTTAGAAGTGTTTTTCTTAATCATATGAAATATTTTTATCATTATTTTTAGTCGAGAAATCTTCAATATTATAACTTTTATTTATCATTATTTATCATTAGTTTGTTTAGAAATCTAACTAGTTATTTTTAATAGTGTTTTTCTTAATCACATATGAAATTTTAATTCGGTATTTTTTTTTATAAATTTAAAATTTGAACTCCTTATTCAAATTTTTAATTTTGAAATTATGAATAAATGTTAGCAAAATCAACCGTCATGACGGGATGAAGGTCCATGCATACCAAGTCTACTTCATGTCAAGAAAAAAGAGAATGAGAAAAGTGTATGTTGCTTTTTTTGGCTTTTAGAATACTTATTTAAAAAGTAGTTTCAAAAATTGATAGAGTTTAGATGGATAACTAATTTTATGGGAATATTTTAGAAAACTGATTTAAAAACAAAAAAAAAGGAAAAGGAAATTTGATAAAAAAAATTATATTTTCTCTTTTACTAAATAAAAAATACAATTATTGTGGCTTTCTCTTTTCTTTTTATTTTCTTTCTGGTGCCATTAATGATAAAAATTAACGGATAAATAAACAAAAGAAGTTAGTTGAAGCAGTTTTATATGGTTAATTTGGTGTAGAAGTAAAAGGTTGAAGAGTTTCGTTTACACAACTGAAAGTATGTAATGCACGACCAAAAATGGCTGCGTGGGGGCTTATGTAGTTTTTCTTGCATACATTAATCTTTTTTCACATTTACAAACAATTAAGAAAATTATTTTTCTATGTGATATTCTTCTGACTTTAATAGGCTAACTTTTTAAGTCTTTAATTATAATATTCTTCTTCTTGTGTTTATCTTTAAAGAAAAGAGAAAAAAAAAAGATGACTTTTCATAAAATGATCTAAGATATTCTAGAGGCACTATTTATAATTGCATTTAACTAGCTATCAATGAAACCATCCTTTCTTATAATAACATTAAGAGTCGAAGTTAGCCATAGACTTCTTAAATTAAAACCAACAATATTGACTTAAGTACCTCTTTTATTAATCTTTATGTCCAACATTCAAAATAATACATGTAATTTGAGGAATTTTTAATAATTTAGTATAATTTTACTTTTTAGTAATAAAAATAGATAAAAAAATTTAAAATATTATCAAAATAAATAAAATATATCATTTTGTCAATTAGTAAACTATCAAAAGTTGTTTTTAAAACTAGTTGTATTTTAATTTTGCAACGACCAGATGACAACTCCATTTCTAGCACTATATTACGGCGCATAAATTATTATATTATTCATATATAAAAATTTTAATTTACTAAATTAAATTTATGCTGTCAAATATGAAAATAAATTTAATATTGCCGTTTGAAATTTGAAAACGGATTTCCACAATCGTAGAATAAAAATTATAGTCTCTTCGTTGCATTAAATTGTTTTAGCAATAAAAGCTTATTTCACAAGTGTCAGATAATTACACATTACCAAATGAAAATCATTAAATAATACTGAATTGTGACTACATTATCAAAATGTGATTTGCGAGATCAAAAGATTTAATGCTATTATTTATACACTATAACGATGGTAATTTATTTTTGCTAGCAAGCATAATAATAATATATTATTTTTTAAAATAATTCTACTCTCTCTATAAATATATCATTTTTATTGAAATAAAAAAATGATTTGGAAATATATTAATATTAAAAGATATATTTATTAGAAGTTGAATATATTAATTGATTTAATTTTAAAATAAAAAACTGTAGTTACTATATACTAGCAATTTATACATAGTAAATAGATTATAGGTTTTTAACCAATGTTCTTTGAATACTTGTAATGGATATGTGTTTTAATTATGGTAAGAAAATCAGATTTAAGATTATTCATATTTTTTGTGAAGAGGATGCATGTGTTGATAAATTAACTAATTTATGATTTATTCATATAAAATCTTTTAATTGGTATAGACTACCATCTAATCTGTGTTTATAATTTTTTATGAATAAGTATAGTTTACTTATGTATCGTTTTTGTTAACATATGAGTTTTTGTCTAGTATTCTCATATTTTTGTATTTTCTTTCATGTGATGACAAATGATTGTTGTTACTTGAGGGTTTAACATAAAAAAAAATTATTTTAAAAAATAGACTATAGGTTTTTTCTTCTCAGCAAATATAGATTATAGATAGGGCATGACAATGAGTTTAGGAGAAAAAAAATTCATTCCTTAGGTGACATTATTTACTTCCAAAACCTAAGTCATACGTGCATTCCATGAACCATGTTGAATCAACTTTATTTAATTCTATCTTTCTTTAAGCAATTGTGAATTTTTAAAACTACACTATTCATTTGGTGGCGCTCTCAAATTTCCTAATCCATTCGTTTCTTCTCCTTGGTCTTATTTTGTGGCATTAATAAATTGCTCATGTGCCACGACACTGTAAATGAGACTTTAAATTTTATCAATTATCTACATCATCATGAAATAAATTAATAATACATGTAACTTTTTGTGTGACATCTTTTAATTAAACAATTTTATTTTTAACAAATAAAAATAATTTATTTATTTATTTAATAAAAAAAAATTGAATAATTTTATTTTATTTTAAAACAATTAAATAATTTCACGTGTTTAAAAATAATGATTGTATAGTTTTTAAAAACTATTTTTATAAAATCATATATATGTATATATATAATTTGTTTTTTAATTAATTATTTATAAAAATAATATTTTTTTAATTTATTAAAAATACAATACGCGTATGGGAAACGCATGTTTTCCCTAGTCAACTTCGTGTTTTTATGAACATTAACTGTGGACATAATTATGAGAAGAAAAGGAAAACAAATCAACAACATGGAGTACTATACAAAATTAATCTATGTGTGAAGCACAAAAATTACATTCAATTATATTTAAATAAAATATTAAAAGCTTTGATGACTTAAGATACAATCAAATTTAGATTAAAAAAAAAATTGAAATTTAACTCAATTTTATAAAATTATTTATAAAATAAATTTTAAATCTAATTCAATCACATAAAAATAAGTTTTTTAAAAGTAAAATTTACCCTCGTTATATATTATAAAATGAAATTTCAATAATTTGTATATTAAATAATAAAATAGAAAAAGATGTATGATACATATCTCATGATAAAGCAAGTGTAGTAAAGGGGAAGATTGAAGGTGTTTAAAGCAATTGAATGGGATTGGGTGATATTGAAATACTGTACAACAGGTTTGACCGTACATTTTGAAGAGAATCTAAGTCTCCAACATTTTCTTCTTATTTCTTTATTGCCATTGCTGCGAAACTTCTGATATCAAGTTCACATTCTTTGACAAAATGTTTAGCCTATGAAAAATCAATTTCTTTGTGGCATGGCATCCAGAACAAAAAGAATAATCAAATTCTATTATTCAAGAAAGAGATACTTAACAAATTATTGAGCTGCCATGTAAACCCTCAACTTGTGTTAACCTTCAATATCACAGTACCAAACTCAGAGCTACGTCATTATGATCAGCTGAACTTTTTCATTACATCTATTTTTCCATGGTTATTACTAAGATTATATTTTGTAAGTGTAGGTTTATATTATTTTTTAACTTATTTTAGTCTTTTTTTTTTCTTTACAACAATAGATGATGTTGGTAACTATATTAAATATATATTTTTGTTGACGTAAGATTATTTTCAATTAACCTCTGTTTGTATCAGCATAAATATGGTTGTCCAATATGTATTTGAGAGAGAAAGCATGTTTGTATCAATCTTATTGTAACAAAATGCTCTTCACACACACACACATATATATATATAAAAATTAAGATTTGAGAGAAAACGACATCATACAAAATATCATTTTATAATTTAAATTTTAAAATATTAATTTATTATTATATATAAATATAATAATCGAATATATATATATATAATCGATTATATGTTATAAACTTAACATATAATCGATTATATATAGATATAATCTATTACATGTTATAAACTTAACATGTAATCAATCGATTATATAATATAATAAAATGATATTTAATAATATTATTACTAAAAATAAATATTAACAATTAATAATAGTGAATATATAATTATTTATAGTAAAAATATAAATTTATGTAATAACAACGTTGATTACAAAAATAAAAAGTATTATTATTATCTAAATTTGAAATAATAATTATTTTTAATTAAATTCTTACAATAATGAATATTTAAATATTATTTATTTTTATTTAAATTTTGTTTATAGAATAATAATATTAATCATTTATATTTTTAAAATATTAAGGTTATATTTTTAAAAATAAATATTTTTAATATATATTTTACTTTATTTTAAATAATTTTTTAAACATATTTTTATAATCTTTAATATTACAATTCAATTTATAACAAAAAAAGGAAAAAATTTCATCTTCCAAAACTTATAAATAACTCGTATTTAAAAAAAATATTTAATATTAAAAAAAATTTAATTTACAAAATGTTAATTAACTCAAATCTACCCAAAAATATCTTATTTCATTATTCAAATATTCATAAAGATAAGGGTAAATTTGTAAACTTATATTCTAAATCTTTAAAAAAATAAAAAATTCTCTAACAATCATTACATCACTCACAAATTTCAATAAACATGTACTATAAAATTAGAAAATAAATTAAATCTTATATAAATAAAAAAAATATTATTTTTAATATTAAAAACCATATAGTAATGAAAAATAAAAAAATACTACAACAACAAAAATATAACATAATTAACAATAGAAAAGAATTTCATAAAAAAATTATAATAAAATAAATTATAACTCATAAACAATTACATAAATTGTAACATCCCTATATTTTCCCATATTTATAACCATAATCTGTATGAAACATTAAAATAAATATATAAACATAATACAAATATATCTAAAATTTTATTATTATAATGTTTCAAATTATCTCTCTCTTCATAATACTTGAAACATTTACATAAAATTTAAAATAAAATTTCAAAAGAAAAAAATAAACCTTTTCCATTATCCATCTTCATACCGAGAAATTTTATCACCTGTAACATCATTTGCTCCCGTGTAAAATACACGATCATCACATATCAAAGAAAAACAACCACAAAACAAAACAAAGGGTAAGCTAGGTATTTTTAAAACTTATAACACAAATATAAATTCAATAAACTCATCATTTCTCATGCATTTCACATAACCATCAAGTGTCTATCAACAATTTCAATATTCATATTTCTCATGTCAGACTTCTACTTACTCATAACACAGACACTTGACTATATTTCCGAAAGACTCGTGCGTTGACTTAGACTCATAGATCTGCACCTGTCATACTACATCACTGTGAAATCCACACAGCTATGCGCATAATTAATCTCAAATCATCTCTCTCCTAGTATGACAGGGTTAATTCATATAACAGGTCAAGTTAATTATCTTTCAAACAACTTACTCATTCATATGAACCTCCTTCGACTTTCACCACCTGAATAACTTCATCTATATGATTCCATTATCCCAGGAGAGTCAGGATATCTCCTTCTAGACGAATCCCTAGTCAATGCACATCCTAACCAATCTTAACACGGTATTTTCTTTCCTAAAAATACTATGTCTTGATTAGAATTCATATTTTGAACCTCAAAATATCCACCATCAAACAATCAAATCATACCAATGTTTAAAATTTTCAAAATACACAACAATTCATTGACTAATCATATAAATGTCTAATTAAAGAGATTTTCAATTAACTATACATGAAATAAAAGTTTACATACTTTATAAGAAAAACTATATAGAAATAAATAAATCAATCTT
>Ga0123342_1000331_pt1 | contig 71591 bp, 30 predicted proteins | sample Turbeawhitnodule_FD_89960 | JGI IMG/M metagenome (GOLD analysis project Ga0123342, IMG submission 89960) | Root nodule microbial communities of legume samples collected from Mexico - Turtle bean Mexico white nodule | ecosystem: Host-associated > Plants > Roots > Nodule | place: Mexico: Nepantla... | reverse complement strand
TTTGTATGGCTACCCTTATCACATTTCCTCCTATTTGCATACCATGAAAGATTTTTAGCAACACCTAGATTCACAAGCAAACACCAAACTTAAATCATTGAAAGATATCAAACAACTTTCATAGGCAAAATGTCCTTTGTCACCTTCTTATTATTGTCTTAATCATTACCATTTACCCTGTAACGTGAAGATCGACACTTGAGACATCTTTTTAACTCTTCAAACTTTTTTCTTTATAAAATATAAATATTACGCTATGCATGTGCCTTTCATACTTTTTACCGATTATGTAAAACATATTTGCCTAATAATTTCAATTGGATAGTGTATTTCCTTCTGCAACATGTCCATCAACAACCAAAATATATGTGTCTTTTATCCATTCACCCATTAATTGTCTTTAAATTCATTAACCTTATCACAATTGTTGACCGTGTGAATTTAGTTGAACAAAAATACAATAAAGTCTTTACATAACTATACATATTTCATACGCATACGCTTAAGTAAAATATTGTGCTATAACATCCATGGTTGAATTAGAAAACTACTCCATTTGACACGCATTTGGCATACCTAATGATTTATCATGTCACATGCATGTTGTATTCGAAGAAATTCATGACACAAAAGATGCTCCTTATTTATTGTAACATGCAATATTTTATCATTCAAACATTTCACACAATAATATTTAAACCTTACTACACTATCACCATTATCAACTTTATATGAATTCTTTTACTTATTCTTGTAATCATTAGTTCTACATGTTGAATTAGTCAAACTTTAATTTATATTTATGTTTTGTACGGTAAGTCGTTTGTGTACTACCGGATGGCCGAAAAGCCGATTAGCCGACAAGGTTAACAACCAAACACATGATTAGACAAAAATAAACCAAGTTAAGCGCAAAACATGATTAAGGTGCAATTGGCCCTCCAACTGTACTCAAAAGTAGGCTCATAATAGTCAGAGCCCATCCACATTAGTATAAATAGAGGGAGAGGCACAACACTCGATGTAACTATTCACTCCCTACTCTCCTGATATCTAATTACAACTGGAAGAAGTGTTCTGCAGAATTCTAGATTTGTAGGAACAGTTTGGCGCCCACCGTGGGGCCGAAAGAAAACCCCACGAAATATCTGCATGGTAACTACGAGGAACATGACGGGCAATGACAGGAATGCACAGGAAGAAACCAGTCACCCAGATCTTATGACATTCATCTTGAAAATACAAAAGGAGATGGAGACGTTGAAAAAGAAAAGCGAGGAAGAGATAAGGGGAATAAAGAGAAAGGGGGAGGAGGAGATGGAAGCATTGAGAAAGGAGATTGCCCGAATGAAACAAAGGCTCGCTCAGAAATCGGACATCCGGAAAGTAGTGGGTGACATCCCCCGGAAAAAAACACAGATACGGATGCACATGAGGTCGGGAGTTCATATCAAGAAAATACCAGGCCGACCTCAGCTAATGCTTTAGGCACTGCTCCTCGAAGAACCCCTTTTTTCGAAGTCATTTAGGAAGTTCCTTTGTCGGGATCTTGGAACAATCCAACGTTGGATAAATACGATGGAACCACGGACTCGGATGAACATGTGAACGCGTAATTGACGCAAGTTAGCCTGCACACAGCAGAAGACGCGCTATGGTGTCAAATATTTCTCACCTCCCTTAAAAGAGCAACCTTGAGTTGGTTTACCCGACTACCGGCTCAGTCCATAGACTGTTTTGACACGCTCGCAATGAGATTTATAGCTCAATTCACTACCAGCCGACCACACCACCTCACTTTGATCGCCCTAGTGAATATTCGTCAGGAAAAGTTGAGTCCTTGAGAGCCTTCATGGACAGATTCGGCAAGACAGCTTTGAACATACGAAACCGAAGTCCCAAAGTGGCGATGCACCATATGGTGACTGCACTAAAGTCGGGACCGTTTTCAGATAGCTTGTGCATGCAGTCGGTCACGACATTGGATGAGTTACGCCAAAGAGCCACCAAATACATGTAGCTGGAGGAATTGAAAGAATTCTGAAACAAGGCTCGGACACCTGATGAACCCGAAAGGAGGGGTGACAGAAGCATACCAACACAGTTCGGGAAGCCTAGAGACATTCCCAAAGGGCTGCTTTCACCCATTACACCCCCCTAACGACCGAAAGGTCGAGAGTCATGGAAGAAGCCCTCAATGCCGATCTTCTTAGAGCATCAAGTAGAACCTCTACTCCATAGAGTGCGGATCAGACCAAGCATTGTTAGTATCACCACAATTTTGGGCATATGACGGAAGACTGTTGGGCCCTAAAAGACAAGATTGAAGAACTCATACAAGCAGGACATTTGCGACATTTCGTCCAAACAAACCGAGAAGACGGGAAAATCGAAGCAGATGCCGGAAAGAAGCGAGAGGTAAGTAAGAACACCTCAAAGAGCGAGCGACGAGACCGAGAAGGCTGAGAAGGAAGAAACCGCCAACGAACCATGCCTGTATGAGGGGTGATAAACACGATATCTGGAGGTTTCGCAGGGGGAGGTACGACATCATCCTCCCGGAAAAGGCACCTTCAAGTAGTCAGCTCTGTCTACTCCATTAGCAGGAGCAATAGGAGAGACCTGCCCCCTATGCTTTTCATAAACTCAGACTTCAGAAACATAAACCCAAGACACGACGATCTCATGGTGGTCACCATTGAGGTAGCCAACTTTGTCATCATGAAAACTCTGATAGGCCAAGGGAGTTCCGTGGACATACTGTATTGGAAAACCTTCAACAAAATGGGCATATCAGAGGATGACATTGTCCAATACGATGAGCAAATTATTGGTTTTGCGGGACAGAGAGTCAACACCAGAGGATACATTGACTTAGACACCAAGTTCAGAGAAGGAAACCGAGACTGCCGAATAATCAAGATTAGATACTTGTTAGTCGATGTTGAAACGTCTTACAACATCTTGATCGGACGATCCTCCCTTAATAAATTAGGGGCCATAGTCTTGACCCCTCACCTCGCCATGAAGTTCCCAACCGACAACCTGAGCCGGGGCCGAGAGGTAGTCACCCTTCACGCCGACCAAAAAACCGCAAGAGAATGTTACGCGACAAGTTTAAAGATCCTTCCACCACTAACACCAACCCGGAGGACCGAGGTTCACCATATATCCCTAGGTGATGACTTGGATCCCAGACCAAACGACGAACCTCAGGTGGAGCTAAAGGAAGAGGTGGTGCTATGTCAAGTGGGTCGAGAAGGACAAAATACGCGATTGGGATCAACCTTGGGAGCAGAGGAAAAGAACATCATCACAACTGTTCTATTTAAAAACACAGACTTGTTCGCATGGTCGGCAGCCGACATGTCGGGTACAGACCCTCAAATAATTTCACACAAGTTATCGATCTGTAAGGAGGCCAGACTAATAGCCCAGAAGAAGAGAAAGTTGGTGGGAGAGAAAGAACGGATAGCTGAGGAGGAAACTCGAAATGTTCTAGACGTTGGTTTTATCCGAGAGGTACATTACACTACGTGGCTTGCAAACATAGTATTGGTGCAGAAGAATAACAGAAAATGACGGATGTGCATCGATTATACTCATCTTAATAAAGTTTGTCCTAAGGATGCATACCCACTACCAAGCATTGACCGACTGGTAGATGGAGCAACTGACCATAAAGTGTTGAGCTTTCTTGACGCATGCTTTGGATACAATCAAATACGCATGCATCCTGCAGACCGAGAAAAAACAGCTTTCATTACCGACAAAGCCAACTTCTGTTACGAAGTCATGCCTTTCGGCCTGAAGAATGCCGGAGCAACCTATCAGAGGTTGATGGACCGAATGTTCCGTGAACAGATTGGGAAAACCATGGAGGTATATGTTTATGACATAATCGTAAAATCCGATAGCGTTGAGCTACATGTGAATGACCTAGCTGAGGTCTTCCGATAGATAAGGAAGTACGACATGCGTCTTAACCTGAAGAAATGCGTGTTCGGGGTCGAATGAGGCAAGTTCCTAGGCTTTATGCTGACAAGCCGAGGAATTGAGGCGAATCCTGATAAGTGTCGAGCCTTGGAAACTATGAGAAGTCTGGATAACCTGAAAGAGGTCCAGCGGCTGGTAGGGAGGTTGACATCATTGTCCAGGTTCATGCCTAGATTAGCGGATAAAATCAGACCGATTTTGAGGCTCATGAAGAAGTCAAAGAGGTTCAAATGGAATGAAAGTTGCGAAGAGGCTTTCCAAACAGTAAAGCAGACATTAGCACAACCACCCATCCTGAGCAAACCCGCCCATGGGATGCCTTTGCTGGTCTACCTTGCCACCTCACCGGAAGTCGTAAGTGCCGCTATTGTACAAGGCAGAACAGAGCAGAAACCAATCTACTTCGTGAGTCGAGTGCTACAGGATGCCGAAACCAGATATCAAGTGATCGAAAAGGTAGTCATAGCTCTCGTTCACGCTTCCAGAAGTCTCCGACAATATTTCCAAAGCCACGAGATCATAGTACGAACCGATTTCCCAATCAATATGATATTGCAGAAACCCGAGTTGGTCAGAAGGATGATTGGCTGGTCATTCGAGTTGTCCGAATTCAGCATCAAGTATGAACCACACGGGCTTATCAAGTCCCAATGTTTGGCAGACTTCACATCGGAGTTGCAAAAGTGCCGAGAGCCCGAAACTACATGGACACTGCATGTTGACGGCTCTTCGAGTAAGAGAGGAGGGGGAGCCAGAATCATTCTAGAAGGACCAGAGAACATACAAATTGAGCAGTCGTTACGTTTCGGATTCCAAACATCCAACAACCAAGCAGAATATGAAGCACTCATCGCTAGATTGTTGTTGGCTAAAGACGTGGGAGCCCGAAAGGTGGAATGTAAGACAAATTCACAGCTTATGGTCGGACATATCAATGGAAACTACCAAATTAAAGATCCCCTAATCCTGAAGTACTGTCACAATGTGGTTAACATCATTAGCCAGTTTCAAAGTGTCGTCGTAAGCCATGTGAAACGACAGGACAACCTCAGGGCCGACACTCTGTCAAAACTAGCTACCGCTAAGACGAAAGGCCGGCATGCCACCGTCATCTAGTAAATTTTATCAACTCCGTCAGTCTCCATCGGAGAATGTATGGTAACGGAGTAAGGAGAAGAAGATTGGGTGCCCAAGATGAAAAAAGTAGTCAAAGACCGGGAAGAAGGGAAAGAAAGCCATGACTTGTCTCTCCACAAAAAAGCTTCCCGTTTTGTCATGATAGGGGAAGATTTATATAAAAGGGGGTTCTCTACCCCACTACTCAAGTGTGTTTTGAAAGTAGAAGCATAATACGTTTTGCAAGAATTGCATCAAGGAGCGTGCAACTTACATTCCAGAGCACGATGGCAACTAGAGTCCTAAGGGTCGGATACTACTGGCCGACACTAATAACTGATTGCGCTGATTTTGTGAAAAAATGCGTAAGTTTCCAAGAGCACGACCCACTAATCCACCTTCACCCCCACAATCTCCAAAGCATTAAGTCTCCCTGGTCGTTTGCTTTGTGGGGAATGGACATAGTAGGCCATTTCCCGCCAGCAACTGGACAAAGGAAGTTCTTGTTGGTAGCAGTCGATTATTTTACAAAGTGGATAGAAGCAGAACCCCTCGCAAGCATCACGACTCAACAAGTCCAGAGTTTTGTATGGAAAGACATCGTTTGCAGGTTTGGAATCCCGCATACCATCATCACGGATAACGGAAGACAGTTCACAGATCGAAAGTTGGTTGAATTCTATGAAAGCTTAGGCATTCGACACAAGACAAGCTCTGTGGAACACCCGCAAACTAACGGCCAAGCTGAATCCGCCAACAAAGTCATCGTGAATGAATTAAAGAAAAGACTCGGCAGTGCAAAAGGTAAGTGGGTAGAAGAGCTCGTGGAAGTTCTCTAGGCCTATCAGTGTACCCCCCATTCAGTAACTGGGGAAACCCCATACAACCTCACTTACGGTACAGACGCCATGCTACCAGTAGAAGTCGAAGAGCCGAGAATCTAAAGAGGACTCCATGACCTGAAGGTAAACGAAGAATGTTTAAGAACAGAGTTAGACTTACTCCAGGAGTCGCGTGACAAGGCCAAGATAAGAGAGGAAGCTTGTAAACGGATAGTCGCAAGAAGATACAATTCAAAGACTAAACCCACAGTGTTCCAAGAGGGAGATCTGGTCTGGAGGATGAAAGGAGAAGCTCGCAAGATCCCGACAGAAGGAAAGTTCAACGCAAATTGGGAGGGTCCCTTCAAAATCAAAGAAAACCTCCAGAACGGTGCGTATCGCTTAGAACAGCTGAATGGCCGAGAGGTTCCCAGAACATGGAACGCCAGACATTTGAAAATGTACTTTAGCTAATATGTATCATAGGTGTACTTTTTCCTACCTTTAATCTTTTTTCCCAATGGTTTTTTATTGAAGAAGGTTTTAACGAGGCACCACATTTAATGGAATCAAACTTATCAGCTATACATGTAAGTAAACCGCTACCGCAAAATCATACATCTCTCGACCAAGGAAGAATTCACCAAAGTGAATCTCTGCCGAGAGCATGTTAAAAAACCTTTCGGCCAAGAAAGAATTCACCAAAGTGAATCCCTGCCGAGAGCACGTTAAAAAACCTCTCGGCCAAGGAAAAACTCACCAAAGTGAATCCCTGCCAAGAACACGTTAAAAAACCTCTCGGCCAAGGAAGAATTCACCAAAGTGAATCCCTGCCGAGAACACGTTAAATATAATTTACCAAAGAGAGCACGTTAAATATAATTTACATTATATCCTAACATTATTTATATTGAATACATTATTTTATTATTATTATTATTACTATTATTATTATTATTATTATTATTATTATTATTATATTTTTATCTTATTATATAAAATTCGTACTGTTAAAATACACTTTCTTAACCTGGATTCCATTCTAACCTGTTTGTTTAATTTCATTTAAAAACCTTCATCTAACTTCTTTTATTAGTTTTTATATTTAATAAAACAATAAATAACAATTTTGATTACATTTTATATTTAATAAATATTTTAGGATTATATGCACTATCAAATAATAATCTTAGTGATATCTACATTTTTTTAGATTTTAAACAAGCATCTCTTGTATTCTCAAATTTAAATAGAAACTGTATATTAATCTGAGATACAATGGAATAGAGAAAAGAATAAAGAACAAGTAAAAGACACATGTATAGGTACAAAATGGAAACAAGATTAGTGGTAGCAGTTACAAATTTAAGAGACTGGCCAACGCATTAGTTAGATGTAAAGTCAACTTTTTTTAAATGGACCACTTGATAAAGAAGTATATGTAGGATAGTCACATGTTTATGAGATTAAGGGACAGTAGAAGAAGGTGTGAGGAAGACCTTGTTTGGCTTCAAGCAAGCTCTGGATAGCTTTCTTAGCCAAATTGGCTTTGTAAAGTGCATTTCTGAGAATGGAGTATCTGAGGGTGCTGGAAGCAGTGACAACCACAAATTTGATTTTTTTATGTTTGATGATTTGTTTATAACAAGTCCCAATGAAAGGAAAAATTGAATGGTGAGTGAATTTGAAATGAGTGATATGGAGGCCTTTGTCTTTATTTCCTAGGAATCCAGTTCAAGACTACTGAACTTGAAACAGTCATGCACCACAGTAATATGCAACTGACTTTAGAAATTCAACATGCTCAAGTGCAATCCTGTTATCACACCTGCAGAAACTGATCCTATTATGGAGAAGGGGAAAAAAGAGGAGTTGGTTAGCCTATTGTTGGATCACTCAAGTATTTGTGTAAGAAACCTTGGATTATAGGTCTTAAGAAATAAATTTTAAGTGTAATTCAACCTTACAAGTCGTTACAAAACCGACTTGTAAGGTGAGGTTTTTACTCACTTATATTCTATAAATTGACTTTATCTCTAGTCGAGATATTCAACAATATGTTTTCCTAAAGATGATGAGAATTCAGAGCTCATACTCAGATTGGTGTGACGTTAAAACTGATTGGAAAAGAACTACATGGTATATGTCCCTATACCGTAGTACACCAAGTTCTTGGTGTTCAAAGAAAGGGGAAGTGGTTACTCTATCCTCATGTGAATTTGAGTATATTGCAGCTTCAATGAGGCTTTCCAAGATGTTTGGCTTGGTACTTTGATAGAGGAACTCAAATTAAAAGAACCAGGAGGAATTAAGCTGCTGATAAACAACAAATCAGCAATTAATTTGGCCAAGCATCACCTCATAAGAGTAGTAAACACATTGAGACAAAGTTTCACTTTCTCATAGGAGTATTAGTAATTATAATTCAAATTACAGAAGTTTGTTAGACAATTTTAAAAGGATGGTAAGCATTATCTTTTTGTAATCACTTCCTTGTTCCTATGTGTGTGTGATTTCTTTCCTGACAAATTCCCATCCAAAAAGCTGGCAAAGTAATAAAGTGAAGTATTGGCTCATTAGAAGAACCGGGGATCAAAAGCAGCTGATGCACAGGAAATAAGCACATAATTATCTTGCTTTCACACCTTTTTAGTTTTGTGAATTTGTACTTTAAACAGGTAAATTCGATAATTGAAATATAAAACTGAAATTCACACACTGACAATTTCATTTGTCCCTCTCGGGTTTCAAAGTGAAACATGTACAAATCTTAAAATTCTGCATAGCCTTTGTGTTGCTAAGACAATAATCTATAAAATTACTAGTCATTAGCATCATCTGGTTCACAGTTTCATAACTTTGGTCTGCTTATTTAGTTTCATAATTGAAATCAGCATACTCTCATAACCTGCATTTTTATAAATAAAAGTATGCTTCATTAAGTTCCATTATACATACCAGCTTTACCCTTGTTCAAAACTTTATCCACAAATTCCACAGGATTTTAGTCAAAACAAAAAAAAGTACATAACCAGGAGAAATGTTTACAACTATTATTGTCCAGTCTTATACTTAATGATACCCAAAAGAAATACATTTGATAACTTTCTCTTCTTTAACCACAATTCAAAATCCTCATATGCCTTAAAAATTGGCTAGATCTTGTGAACACCATAACCTGCCTCCTCTGATTTCAAATTCTCATTCCAACTCTCAAATTCTGCTCCACCAAACATTACTTGCTTGATCCCAACAAAACTATCAAAAACAAAAAACAAGAGAAGAAAATAAAATAAAAATGGGATTGAAACAAAGTATCCAAGGTGCAATGCAAAAAAGATGGCTAAAACTTTTATCTAGGGCTATTTGTTTAAGTTTTTTCACTGAGATTCACTTATTTTTCCTTGTTTGTTATAGCTCCTCAATATAATCAGAAGTTATAAAGAATTAGAAATCTTGTCACAATCAGAAACTATTTAGAACAGTTTCTAATAAAATCAATAATTTGCCTTAAAAAGGTGATTTTTTCTGATTCTAAACAAACGTCAATTAACTTCTGTTTTTTTGTAAATCTCTACAAAAATAATCACTAAACTGATCCCAAATCTTAACACATAATCTCTCACTTCAGAGAGAAAGATTAACAAGAACGAATTAAAACTGTTCATTCCTAAATAAATGGCTTTGGTTAATCCTCAGATAGGATAATTTTGAGTACATAACTGAACCAAAGTGATTAATTAATTGAATAAAGAAAGTGGAGATCATACTCGGAGCTTATCTGTGTCAAAGCATTTATCAAAACATCCAGAAGCAATGGTTCAACAGTTCCAATATCCACCCTGTTATAACACAAGAAGAAATTATTAGTATTTGAAGTTCACAATTACAGTAATATGTACAAGGAGCATGCAATTGACACTTCACCATATTCGAGCCAAGTTGTCTTGCACCTCAAGATTCCCAATGTTGTAAAATGTAGTTGGTTCAACATTTGCTCCTTGAATATAATCATAACTCGGTCGTGCATCCAATGGAGACTGTGAAAGCTGAACGTAAAATGCTAGTTAATCTATAAGGGAAAAGGAGAAGGAAAATTTTGTATCAACGGCAGAAGAGAAAAACTTACTTGCATATTCAATGCATTGCATCCACCAAGACGGCCAATAATATGCCATGATCGAATTGTCTGCAATGAACCAAATTCAACACAATTTTCACTAAAGCAAATGTGTATCATGGAGAATGCACAACAAATTAATCATAGAGCAAAGTTCCTTACATCACAAATTAAGGAGATGTCTTTGGCCAATGGAACATTGTAGAATTCAAACCATATGTATGAGTTTGAAAATTCAAATCTGGAAATACCATCATTAACTGTAAGATAAATAAAATACTTTTAAGATAAAGAAGAAAAATACAGAATATATAATTTTTGTGTCTTGTATGCACTGTCTCAAGCAGAAATAAATAACCTTTTGCTCATCTCTTTAATCTCTTTACTCCCACTGACTGTCTGTTTATTTGTCATAACCCTCTTATAGGTAAACTCCCCTTGCCACTCTCTCACCCCTTCTATATACATATATAATTAGGGAACTTGCCATTTGAAAGACACCTTCAAATACACATAACAAGCAAACTTGGTGTTATATGAACATGATAGGTGGAATTTCTTCTATATCCTTAGTTTGACTCGATGTGTCTAAGAAAATCACACCCCACCCAATCCAGGGGCATATGATGGCCACATGAAAGCTAGCTCCCTGGTAGCTACTTCGATTTAAACAGGTTTTTTCAAATAAAGGGATATTAACAATCTTTTTGAAGGGAATATCTACATTAAAACAACTACTCTGAATTGAAGGCATGCTGGTTATGAGTGTAAGACACACTTAAATCTAGTTGGGAATCAAATGACAGTTTAGATAGCATGAATTCCATCTTAAGATGACTTCGAGAACAAACGGATGTATTTCAAAGAAATCCAACCAAAACCACAAAATAGTTATGGATACGTATAGTACATGCATGAATAAAGGCTTTTTCCCCTATAGTGCTTAACTTACAAAACTTCGAGGGCCTACACCTCCTAATAAGGCCCCAAGAATCTCAGAAATGAGAAGACACAATCTCTCTTCATCTCCTCCTTATTTAGAGACACATGTCTTATTTCTTCAACCAAAAACCTACTACTCACTTTGTAACTAACTAACTGATGAGTATACATCATAAGTATTACTAACAGTTCCCATAAACCCAACATTTTTCCATCAAGTTGAAGTCCACATTCCAAGCCTCCATGTACCCACAAAGTCATGTGCAACAAAGCCAGATTCTCAGAACCGAAAACAAACACATCACAAACTAAGAAGTCTTCCTTATAGAATGACATAAAATATTAGACTAAAACAACTAGGTTAGCCAATGGCTTCGGATCAGAAACTTGTCTAGAACTCTTATTATTGTCTATTTAAAATTAACAATACATAGTCAACAAAATTCCAACATAGAACTAAGAACCCATTTTTATTCGATTATTACACCAACTAAAGTGTTAGATCTTCATTCCATTACTAAACCATACAAATTCATCATAATTTAATTAACAGACTAACCAGTAGATACTTCTTTAAAGAGTTTGGTGCACAATTCTTTAGTTTAGGAACACCTCAAAACAAAACTTACAGTTAAGTCCCTATTTTTGGATAAAATTCTCTATAACCACTTATAGAAGGAAAAAAGGTCAAGTAAATTGAGTTTTCTCCTATAAGCTAAAATCAAGTAGTGCATTTCAGCTTTTGGAGAAGTTAAAAGAGAAACCTTCTAAAAAATTTAGTACATAAGCTAATTTTAACTTATGGGAGAACTTCAATTCATTTACCCTATTATTTACTTCTCCTTTATAAGGACTCGTGGAGAAGTTCATTCAATTAGGACGATAAGAACCAAAAATTTATAGAACTAATTATAGTATCTAAATTAATAATCCCCTACCCAACAAAGAAGGACTAGACATAACAGAGGAATTCAACAGTGAGATATGTAGGAAAATGGGAAATAAATGACTATAGATGGAGCGCTCATTATAAGATGGAAATATAAAGATAGCAAAGAAAACCCAGACCGAGCACGAGCCTACCCTGCATTCAGTCTCACCCTCCTTTTCACCACCCCAATTTCTCTTCCCCCTATCCTCCTCCTGGTATTCCCCCACCTCTCTTTGCATAATCGCGAAGCCACTTTCCTCCACTCCCTCTCTGCCACCTATCCAAGTTGTTATTTTTCCCACCCTTCTCTCACCATCCCCTGGACCAACTTCTTTCTTTCTTCTCTCATAACATCAACAGGCCTTGCTTCCTTGACCGACCCATTTGCATCCTCCTTTCTGCCTTCATTTCTGTTTTTCCCCTCTTCATTGGTAAACATGTATTATGGGCTCATCACAGAACCTTAGTAGTTTACTGTTTAAGTTCAGTAGAAACTGCACTCCAGTCCCTTTACCTCTTCAAATAGCACCAATTTCAGCTTTCAATTCATTAAAGTGCCCACTTATATGCTAATCATAAAATAAACATACAGCTAACAAGTAAATGCCTAAATGCTACAATTACCAGTAGCACACAAGAGAGCAATATATAGTGACATTAGGCTACAATTAATAATTCATATATCCAAAATAGGAATTAGAAAATCCCAGTAACATCATCGTCAAAAGTAATCCTCTTTTTCCTTATAAACATCAAATTGACACAAGTCAATCTACTCAGCCTTTGTATCTGACCTTAATTCGACTTAGAACAACCCAGCATTTTCAGGGTTTCTATCAAAGATTTAACTTGAGTCTGAGCTGGATTCAATGACAACTAACTCAAATATTAAACTAATCAGTCCACGTCTATAATAATTTAATACAAATTACTCAAACCACTAATTAAAAAAACAAAAAGAAACTACCATACCCAAGTGTTATAAGGCTTCTGTCTATACAAAGGTAAGGTGGAGGGCTATTGTAACGCAACCTTACCCTAGCATATGCAAAGAGGCTGGTTCCAAATCAAACCCATATTCAACTAGTCATCGAGAAGCAACTTTAACTTTGCATCAAGGTTGCCCTCTACTCAAACCACTAGTCTTAAAAATAAAACAAATCGGACAGTTTTTTCTAAAGTTGTTAGACTTAAAGTATTTGCATATTTAATCAGGAAGCATCACCATTGTATCCACTAAAGTTAAAAGTAATACAAAATAACCAGATTTCAAAAGCAATATCAACTTATTCAAGAAATTCAAACATGATGCAATCGGAACCAAAATTTTGAGCATAACCATCTTAGAATTCAAGTTTCACTTCAAACCATGCCCCGAGCAAGAGCATAATCTGAAACTAATTTGAATACTTACTCTGAAACTAATTTGAATACTTACTCCTATTCCTTCCTAAAAGTCCTAAAAAGGTAAGCTTGAGTCCTAAAAAAATCATTTCCACCTTAAATACGTTAAATTTGACATTAAATAACAATGTATCCATGTAAAGCATATCATATCACTTTGATCAACAGAGAGACTGCTTCAATGTCCTACATGCTAGTTGGAAAGAGAATATGAAAGTGAAAGTATCAATTGACAAATCTCAATCACTGTACCAATTTACTAACAACAATAACAACTAGCATTCCTCAACTGTACATTTCTCCTACTTCAAAAAGATAATACGCCAGTAAATTAAAGAGAGTTTATTACACCAGTAAATTAATATAAGGTTATTACACCAGTAAATTCTAGCACACCAAACTGAAGAGAAATCTAAACATCACAATAAGAAAAACGCAACTACACCAGCAAAATTGCGCGAATAACAGAACACTGCATGGTACAATCACACATATTTGCATGGTTGAGCTTACTTGTTAAATGACACCTTCATTGGTTTACCAGATCCAGTCTTTGTGTGCAGTACTTTGTTCCTCTTCTTTCTTAATCTATCTTCCAACTGCAAATATATCAAGCTCATTTGATTTAAACACAAATAATATCCCCCGGTATTAAAATTCAGAGTAGCTCACAGATGCTATTCTTTAACTTTTCAACAACATGAAATGTAACAAACATCACATTTTGAAACAAAATGCCCCTCCTCCCCACCACCACCACAAGAAGATAGAGCCTACAATGCAAGGCTGAAGTTATAAAACCATTAATACAGTGATGCTTACTTGGGATTGTGCCTCTTGGGGATTCTCTAGAAAACTCCCCAGAATGTTACCGAGTTCTGGATCTCTATCATAATCCTTCTCTGGCCTACCTGTATATGGTCCTCCATCCGAAAATCCAGCATCATCATCTTCACCTTCTTGTGCTTCTTCTTCAACAATATCATTTTCATCACTTCTTGGATACATACCTTGACCTAAAAACCCACCTTCGCCATCACCTTGAAACTCCAAATCTTTCTTAATGACGTCTATATTGAAGTCCATGCCATTCAAATCCTTCGGCTGAATACTAGCACTACATAAGAATGTCCTTGTCCTGGCATTGTTTGGGACTACCCGGAGAGCCATTGAAGATGGCACAAAGTGATTGTTGTCATGAGAAAAAGGTTTTGAGCATGTGATGGTGGTGCAAGAAGGAGGGAAAACAAAAGGGTGCAAGACAATCATGGATTGTATAAGAAATTTGTAAGGGACGATAGTATTGTTGTCTGTAAGCTCTATTATCCTGCTGCACCATAATGTTACCAGAAGTGAATATATAACACAAATTCCAAGTAGCCCCAATATAACCACCAATAAATTTACAATTTGGATCTCTATTAACCAGAACCATAATGTTACCAGAAATGTATAAAAGTAACAAAAAGTCTTATCCCAGTAAGTGAGGTCAACTACATGGATCACACAACATTGTTCGTCACACACTTAAAAGACCAAATCTTCAGACAGATTATCTACCATGAAATCCCTGTTAACAGCTGTAACACAAATTTCAAGAACTTCCAATTTGCCTAGCTCGGTATAAACACCAAAAAGTTTTCAATTTAAACAAGAAAATGCTTGAATTCAAATTTTGTTTGGTCCATTAGAATTAATCCAGCATAGTTTTCGATTTTGCACCAGAGAACTAGTAAAATAAAAATAACTACATGCACCCAAAATAAAAATTAGAAATAACCACCAAGAAAGTTGTGAAATTTAAAATAAAGAGGAACAATAGAGACAGTGTTCCGGAATATATCTTGCAGAGTATAAGCCCCACGATTTAGAATATACATAAAAAGATAAAGGGTGGTGAAAAATACAAGCTTTTTAAGGAAACGCGAAGAGTGAGCAAAAGGGTGAAAGATAATGAAAGTCTTATCCAGAGAGAACTCACCAAGTTGGTAGTTTTGTACACTCACTCGATACTCAGTGCAGCAGAAGAAGGAAGGAGAAGGTGGCTACTTCCTACACATGACTCGGAAACAGAAATTTTGTTAAGAGATAACACAAAGTTCTTTCTAAGAAACCAAAAATATAAATCTTTCTTAACGTTCTTTCGTAAACTCTTTTCGTGGGAGTTTATGAAACATTACGAAGTTTGAAATATCTTGTTTTTCATTAAATTGGGTTTGTATGGAAATTTTAATAATCTATAAAATGTTATTAAAGATAGAATATATAATATTTTTTTTTCGAAATGTCAGTGATGAAAGTTGAATAATAATGTCATAATGTCTCAATAAAGACTTTTATAAAAAAAAATATGTTAGAAAAAGTGTTCTTACCTATTCCCATTTCTCAAAGGATTATCTTGTAAAAAAAATTTCCTTTTCATAATTGTATTTTTTAATAAATATTGTAAAACCATTTTATTTTTTTACGTCTTTATAAAATATCTAATTTTATTTTAACTCCTATAATAATTACTTATTTTAGATTAAGTACTTTATAAAAGAGGTAAGAACCATAAAAAAATTATTCATATAATACAAAGATAGAAAAAAAAATGCCTCATAAAGACTAAACCAAACCAGTAGGAACTAAAAGAAAAATATATATAAGAACTACTTTAAAACAAATTGATAGGTGAAAGATATAACAAACTATTTTACAGTATTGAAAAATTATAGTATTTTTTCCTTGATAAAAAGTTTATAACAAGTCTTTTTCAAATTTATAGCTTAATTTACGAATATTATTAGTCTAAACTGTATTTTCTTTTATTATCTAAAAAAGAAATTATCTTATCATTGCATTATATTGATTATTCACAAGTAAAAATGTGAAGGAGTTTTTAAGAGATTTAAACAAGTTTTTCTCATGTAACATGAAATAAAGGAGTACTTTTATTTATTGAATGTGATTCAAAAATGAATCTATAGAACAATTCTTACTGTGTTAATCCAATTAGTCTTTTAAATCTATGTTTGGAATAAAAAGTGAAAATGAGATGTGAAAAAGAGAAGAAATTTATTTTTCTTCATTTTTTATTAATTTGTTTCTATTCAAACAATTTAATTTTTCACTTTTTTCACTAAGATATTTTAACCTTAATATTTTTTACACTTCCATTTGACAACCCAATAATATTATTATTTTATTTTAAAATTTTATTTATTTTTATTTTTATTCATAAAATAAAAGTGAGAGAAAAAGTTGAGTGTGAAATAATTACTATTTAACTATTATTATTTTTTTCATTTTGGATATGGAAATCTGAAAAAAAAAATAACAAGGGCAATTTCGAGTTTTTAAAAAATGATGGGTGCAGATTACAATTGATCTGGTACAAGGAGAAATAGCCTTTTTCCTTTAATCACTGACTCATGGGCTGATTATTGGCCCATTGCTGTATTGGCCTCTTGTTCCCTTCATCGTGTTTATAGGCTTTTAATATTTGCATATTCCAAATTACTAAATATACTAGTATGAAAATTTAAATACTTTAATATCTATCTTCATTATTCTTTAAATATTATTTTTTCATCTTTCATCTTCATTGTTATTTGAGCTCTATTTCTACATTTTCATGTTCATTATTCTTCAAATCCAATATCTGCACCTAATCTTTATTATCCTAAAACCCTTTATATGTATTTTCACTTTCATTTCTCTTCTCCTTTAAAAATAATAAAATATCATCATAATTTCATTTTTTACATTGAATTCAACTAATCAATATGAATATTGGTAGTTTTTCTCCAATATGATACTGATATATTGTGCAAAATCAATCATATAAATAATATTATGTGCTAAAATATATTGTATAATGTGTTTTCATTAATAAATTACTACTTCAACTACTTTATTTTAAAGTATATAAATGTGACGAGTTTGTTTGTCAATAAAAATATTGTGGCTTCTTCTAATATTATCAAAAGTCACTTTACAAAACATACACCTATTTTTAGAACTGATTTTTTGAATTTTATAATGAAACGAAGTTTTAGAAAATACTTTTAATATGTATATATATTTTTAAGCGGATTTTTTTTATCATGACTCAAACGTTAAAAACTATAAAGAATTCCAAGATTAAAATAAATATCGAAAAGAATAAAATGAGTTCAATGAAAAAATAAATTGAGAAAAATTATATTTATAAAATAGGTGTAAAGTAATTAACAACGGCATAATAGAAAAAAGAATAACCAATTAACAAATAAATTATTCAAATATTTTTAAAAAAATACAAAAGAATAAGAGAGTAATAGAGTTTACCTTATAATTTTTAAATATAGAGTTTCAAATGTTATATTAAGTAAATATACACAAGATAAATAATATATATATAAAAAAAAACCTTAAAAGTTTTTAAGTTGAAAGTGGGATTAGGTTTCTTATATGAGTTGACTCATAATTAATTTTTAGTTCAAGATGTCATTAGATGTTAAATTTAAATATTGACTCCTTTTGTATTAAAAATATCACGTTGATTAAATATTAAGTCAATTTATAAAATATATAAATGGGACAATCTTCATCTTACACACATAAATGGAAAAGTCATGTTAGAAGAGAGTCTTTTTTTCTATATCTTTATTAAAAAAGAATAAAAAATCTAAATAATTGAATGAAACAATGTTTATTTTTTTAAAAATAGGAAAATAATAAATATAAATAAATTAAAAAAAAATACACACATTATTTATATATATATATATATATATATATATATACTAAATAAATAAAAAAATGTGAGGTGTAAATGGGGTTAGAAGAGTTGGGGGGTTATCGAATATAAGTAAAGCACGTGTGGAAGCATTTTATGATTATACGAATTGGTTATTTCTTTACCAATGCTTGCGTGATACCATTTTTTTGGCCTTCAATTATTGTTTCTTTCTTTGTTCTACTTTCTAACCAAAGTTTAGGTTCTTCATTCCATTCAAAGGGACAATAGTCCTACACTTCACTTTCTTGGTCAATGTTCTTCGATTCCATTTTTCAATTTCTCAAATATAATACCAATTCAATTGCTTTAAGTGGAAAACCTTCACTTCACCAAAAATATGTTTTAATAAATTATTGATTTTTTCTTATAAATTCTTGGAATGGTGGCCTCACGAATTCTAGTGAAAATAGAAAAAAGTACAACCAAGTGTGTATTGTATTTGATACCTTTTTTTAACTTAAATGAATTTAAAATATGAAAATGTATAAATGACTAAATAAATAAGTAGCTTAACCTTATGAAACAAAAGAGTGATTGTTAAAATCATTTTAAAATTATTATTTCTAGAGTGTGTGTGTGTATGACTAAAATCCGAGAGCGAAAATAAATTTAAAAAAGATAAAATTTGAGATTTTAAATTAACATAAAAAATAATTCATAAATTCATATTGTTTTGAGAATGAAAATAATATAATAAAACTGGTCCTCGTGCTTAATAATAAAATAAAATAGTTTTAAGCTTCTCGCAACCTATGCTAATTCTTTTGCATATTTAGTTTAAAATATTCAATAGGCCAATTGACTTGTTGAGAGTAAGTTACAATGTTTAATATTTTTCAATTTTAAGACTTATTTAACTTAATATTTATTTTACATTTTTATGGATAATTGTTTATTATTAAAGTCAATTTTATCAATTTCGATAATATAATTCTTGAAAATTTTTTTATTGTGAAATAGTATGAAATAAAGCTCCATAAAGTTGATCACCCACAACTTTTTATTGTTCTTTAAAGAACATATCAATGCATTATCTCCTCTTGAGGTAAAAACAAGATTTGCCTATGCACTCACATCTAGATTCTTCGATGTGTTATTGCATTGATTTTGTAGTCTCACTCTTTTCACATATCTAACACTTATTGGCCTTTGAATTATGGAAACTACAAGGATTCTTTGACCTAAACCCTAGTCAACATTCTGATTTCACATGAGTGGTGGTTCTACTATTATACAAGACTTCACTGCATTTTTCTCGTTGTTCTTGGCTTCCTTGTAGGCTCTTTTTTGAAAGACGGGTTCTTTCATTTTCTTCAGTTTTCGTGACAAGACCACCAAGATACGTCAGAAGCACCATCGGATCAAATCTCTGATGTTGAATTCCAACATGAAGAAGTATAGACTGGAAAAGTTTATGTGCTTTGTGACGAGTAGGAGAAAAAGGTTGATAGAGTAAATGTTGGACAGAAGTGGATAAGTCAATATAGTAAGATAAAATAAAGATCTCTTTATTATCTGGTTGATAGTATATGGAGACTTTCCTTCTCTAAATTACAATTACAAATTAATTAGGTAAGGATCCACTAATAATGAGATTCTATCATTATTAAATTAATTACATATAATAATTACGTATAATTTAATATTATTATTTATTTAATAATATTATCACAATATCTCATCGATAATAGCCGTGAAAGGTATAGTTACTAACAGAACATGTTAGAATATGCTTTAGTATTATTATTAGTAAACAACGAGATTTTAATAGTATGATGTGAAGTGCAATAATTAATATTTTGTGATAACTTTTTCTCGAACAAAATAAGATAAACTTGTTTTTATCTTTTGTCACTAATTAATAAATTAAAATAAACGCAGGATAACTTATTTTAAGCTGTTTATTCTGACCACACTAACCGATTCTAGTTGCTTGATTTATCTTTTTTTAATGATTGTAAATAATTAATATGTAAGAATAAAATGATATATTCAGTTAAAATTGAAAAAAGTAAATTATCGTGAATAATCAACATTAAAAGTACCACCGAATGGATACTGGTGGAATGATATTGTTTTAATTTAATCATTTTAAATTTGAATTCTGAATATATTGAGTTAAATATTTGAGGGAGAATTTTGTATTTCATCGTGATTTTACATGTCTCACTTAAAATTTTCTCTAATTAAAATATGGTTTAAACAAATAAAACTAAATTCCTACGTCATATAAATTGTGATAAAAGTCGCATAACTTTAAACTTTAAATATTTATACATTATTACATTAGTTAGACATATTCTTCTCATTCTCACTTAAATAGTTATTTTCCCATTCTAATAAAAAATTTATAAAAGTAAATAAACAAAAACTAAATATATTTAATATTTTATAATATAAAACACGTTTCATCCTCAACATTAAAAATAGAAAATAATGAAAGAATTTAGAATTATTCCTCCAAAATATATCCTACCACGTCTAAAAAATATTATCTTGGGTTATGGGTGTTCTTTAACTATGATCACATTTTTATGTATTTTTTTTTTTTTGTCTTCGAGGTATCGTATGGCCTTTATACAGAAAATCTGCAGAAAGGGAGTGATTTATAAAATGTATGGAATCAGATTGGTTTTAAAAAATAATAAAAGCAGATAGATAAGTTGTGTAACACGATTTATAATATAAAAATATGAAAGTCATTCTAACTTTAGTCACGATTTGAAAAGTTACCTTAAATTCTGACTAACAAAAAAAATTAAAGTCATAATAGTACAATTTACAAGAGATGCATTTTAAATAAATAAAAATGAAAAATCTATAAATAAATTATAAATATTATTTTTTTATTTCATTAGAAATTATATATCTGTAATCACCCTTTTATTTTTCTCTTCAAGTGAGTGACTGGTTAAAAGGGAATGATATTGACGAATGATTTAATACTTTGGTACTATAGTCTTGTCAATTTTAAAAAAAATATACATGAAGTTTGATATTATGGTGTTTTAAACACATGGTTTTTTTTATTTTAAATTAAAAATTAAAACATAGAATTACGAGTACATATCAATCTTTAATTTAATGTTTTTAAAATATAACTTACTCAACTTTTATAAATACTCTAAATCTAATACATTTTAAAATAGTTGTTTCAATCTCAAATCACATACTAATCACTAATGTCAATTATTATATATAAGATATTATCGATTTAAAATTTCAGAACTCTATCGTGATTTTCTCTATATTTATAAATATGTCTTAAAGAATTAAGAAATAAATATATATTTAAAATGATTAAGTTTGATTTAGATAGAGTAATGTGGTGTATTAGAATAGTATTTTTTTTTTAAATTACCCCACTTATAAAAATAAATAAAAAAATGATATAAGTGAGATCCATTTGTTTGGTACACCTATGAACCTTAATATGAATGGAATCATGTTTTATCCCCTGCCACTATATGTGAACAATTTTATGTTACTGTCCATTCTCATTACTTACGGTTTCTTTTTTCCTAAAAATGAGTCCAAATGTCAATTATCGTGTCGGATCTTTCATTTTCCCTCAACTCTTAGCCATTGCTTTTGCTAGTTGAGCAAGGAATAATTCCAACCATCAATAATAATAAAAAATTGGAATAAATCAAACTTCCGTTCAGAATATTTCAAAAAGGAATGAGACCTTTTGCATAAAAAGGCTCATATTTTAAGACTACAATTCTGAGAACTATATATATATGGGAATAGATTAGGTCAAAGATATTATAATTTAAAAAAAAAATGTTGATAAAACAATTTATATTTATATTAAATGACAATAAAAAATTATAATTTCATAAATTTTAAAATAGAGTACGTGTAAAATACGAATATTTTAGTAATTTAAGATACAAATGGAAAAAATAATATATATACTTAAAAGTTATATTCCAAACACGAGTTCATGCATACCTAAATTTTTGTCATCCATACTTATTTTTGTACTTCTATTTCTTATTGTTGAATAAAATAGGACATGATTATTGCTTATTAAGTAATGGTTGTTTACATATATCATGCCATTACTATTTTTTAAGAATAAATGACTTGGATATGAATAGTTGAAAAAAAAAATGTCTATTGAATGATGCATTTTTAATTAATATATTATTGGAAAAACAAATCACTTATAATTTATACTTGGAAGTGATACATAAATTCCACCAAATTTCAAATAAGTAACTCTTTTGAATTATAGTATTTTGAATGTTTTTAATTGTTTGTTTTTAACTATTTAGAAAAACATTACCTTGTGTTTTTCTATGAGAAAATTTGTGATAAACATTAAAAAAACAACTTAAGAGATGTATTGTAATGTGGTCATTTGTTTAAAAAAAGTTATTTTCTTAAGAGTAGGATAATGAGAATAATTAGGTCGATATATAGGGATTGATAACTTAGCATATGTTAAGTTAGGTAGGTTTTAATTTTTAAATAAAATAAAATAGAATAGATCAAACCTTTTGCATAAGGGTATTTGTTTTTAAAAAAGTTAGGTTTTAAGTTATTAAGAAAGTTACTTCTACCAGGTTGAATTATTTAACTAAATATAACTAACACATTTTATCGATATTGTTATAGTATTTTAAATTATAAATTTATTTATCTCCTAAAATATTAATTATTAGCCTACACAAAAAAAGTTAAGTGCATAACTTATTTAAAAATATATTTGTGTCTTATTTAGAAGGTATATTATAAATTTTAAGTATTTTTTTATTCGGTACCTACATTTGAATAATTATAAGGAATAATTAAGTATATGTTTGTTCTATAAATAATTGTACAAGTTGTATGATTTTATCATAAAATAATACTATATTATTGTTTTAAATTTTAAAACAGTTTTCCAAACTAAATTGGCTGCACTTGAAGAAAAAAATTATGATAGCTACCTAACTTCTGACATCTCGGAAATAATAATAGTTAGAAAGAGTAATTTAATAAGGATAAAGATTAAGCATGGTCCATAAAAAACCATATAAAGGTATCTGCATAAAGTTGCATTAAATTTTTATAGATGAATACGATAATATAAATATATTTCAATTTAAATATGTTTTTTTTTATTTTTACAAAATAATAAATCTTCATTTTAATATTTGTAAAAAAAATGGTCTTTTTTATTTATTTAAAAGTGAAAAAATTCAGTGTTAATATTATACTGCACTATAATATGTGGATATGTGTTACATGCAAAAAAAATCTTTAGAATATGAAGCATGGGATTAATGAGCATTAAATCATAAATTAATATAATATTTTTGATGAAGTACAAGTACATTAACATCAAACTACAAATTTGTTAGAACTGTCCTGAAAAAGGAGTTCTGCATCAACAAAACATGTATTATTCTAATGAGTAATACCACTTTATTTACTTTCATACATTCCCCACAATTGCTTACTCTCTCTGTCTATATCTCTGAAGAACACTAGCATCAACCTTAAACCTTTTTACATGAACATTAGAAAACCATCACCAATCTATAAAATGTAGTAAGCATTTTACTAAGGGGAGTGACATGAAATTTTTCAGCTTAATTTTTCTTTTACAATGCCAACAACTGATCCAACTAAGCCCATTACACTGACAAGAAAACATGCAAAGCTGAATGTTCTGAGAACAATCCATTTTCTACTCCAAGCTGCAACTTTGTGCTGCACAAAGTACATCTCTACAGGGAAGTATATGGCCAATGGCCAGAAGTTTATGGCTCCTAACACTCCTAGAATTTCGTTGAAGTAAGGAAACACGATTGCAACACCAACTGTTGAAATCACATAGGTTGTTCTAAAACAGAACCTAAAAAGGTTTAGCCGAAAACCAGGAAGTAAAGGCAGTTTCACTTTGTAGAAATTGTTCACAAAGCCACTGTTGGGGAATTTTCTTGAAGCCCATCTATCAGCAGTACTATATATAGGTTGACTGTAAACCTGAGAAGAAAACACACATAGACAAAGCACAAACATGAAGAGTTAGATGACATGAAAAAGCTCAAAGAGAGAATATATGTTGATACCAAAACTTTTTCATGCTTTTCAATTGAAGAGTTTCAGTCTTTTAAAATGTGAAAACGTGTGAAGTTAGAAAAGAAACTATTTTGCAGGTTTATTTCACTTTAAATATATGGTGGATTCACCTTTCTTTTATGTGTTTTCTTATTTTAAAGATGTTAGATCACGTTTGGAATGATGGAAGATTGTGAATGATTTGAGTTAAACAGAACCATTCTTTATTTTTGAAACTTACGTTATTAAAAAGGAGCTTGAATTTATAAAAATTGCTTTTTATTAGTAATTTGATTTTATCACCCTTCCTCAGAACAGGTCAAACACAAACAGACAAAGGAAAAATTTTCAATTCAGTGACGGATTAAAATAAAATAAAATTCAGACAAAGATTTGTGTAGTCACAGTTAAAGTTAAAAAGCATAGCATGGCTTTCTGTGAATAACCACATGTTTATGTCAGATGACAGTGAAACTATTTTCCAACTTGTCCCTTCTGATGTTATTTATTTATCTGTGCTTCTCTTACACTGTTGGAATTTTGATTCTCTTATGATACTAATGTTTTTTTGACATTATACAAACACAGAAAGATCATGTCATGTGCAATAAAAAAAGAAGGGATATTGTTTTTGAGACATTTTGTTTTTGATAAGGAATACTAAAATTACCTGATATCCTCCCACCAAATGAATGATGATGCAAACATTAGCAAGGTCAACGAGCCAGAAAGGCTCAAAAAACCCAGACCCTTTCAAAAGGCCTGTTAAGAGATTCCCTGGTGTGTGATTTCCAAAAGCTGCATATCCAAAGCACCCACAGCACAGGTAGAAGAATGTTGTAATGAATATTGCAACCATTGAGGCCTTTTTCATGGTCTGATTTTCTGGTGGAGGAGACTCCAGAGTATCCTTTGGTCAACAAAAAAATTCAAAACCTTGTTTCAGCTATAAGTTCTTTTCTTATTTTTGTCTTATGTAACCCTCAACCCACCCAATTTGAATATGCATGAAACAAAAAGGTACCTGGATCTCAAGAAGGAGAATGGAGTATGGATAGGCAAAGGCAATGTCACCAAGTGCTTGGAAGACTCCCCAAAATTTGTCAGCAACTGTTTGAGTTGGCATTCCCGTCACGCTCCCCATAATTGTTCTATTTTCTGCAAGGTGTAACCAAATTCCTAAGAATCAATGTAGTAGTAGCATGATATGGATTTAGGACTAATATTTTCTTTCTTCACGTTGTTGCTTTAGTTTTATTAAAGATCAAAGCTGAATACAATTTCTTAGATGTTATTAGTGTTGTTTTCCAATCAGAATTGAAGTTTTATTTTAACAAAGGGTACAAAATTATGAGATGAAACTCCAATTTAGATAAGAGAACAACAGCAACATCTAGAGAAGTGTGAATGAGTTTTGTTCTTGTCAGAAGACTTCAAATAATAAAGAATGAGTCTTACTTATGACTGTTGCTATGCCAAGTCCCAGTCCAATGAATGAGTATGTAAAGGACATAATTGCAGCAACAATTGAAACCCATTCCATGTTATGGAGATCCGGTATGAATGACATTACAATTTGAACAACTCCAAACAGCACCATATACATGTTACCGTCAAATTTACAAGGAGCTTGACGCCCTTTCTTGTGATAACAATTTGATGCTAGAATTGCCCTGTGGAGTAGAATGAATAAACATGCTTCATTAGCTTATATGAACTACATCAGAAAAACAAAGGTGGTTTTCTCATTTTATCAGGAAAGTACCCCAGACATGTTGCTGTGGTTAGAACATATGCAATACCAGTCCCATATAAAGTCAAAAATTGAAGGAATCCAGCTATCCATGTTCTTTTAATACCTGAATAACAATAAACACGATTATACATTATTTTAGTTCATTTGAAGTGTATCTATGTTTAACTAGAATCATTGTAGAAGCATGTGAGAAATAGTTCAATGTGTTATTACCAAGATAAATTCTAACAGCATCCATGTAAGAGTAGTTTCTTTTCCCAGTTACAGGATCAGGAGTTCTGTAGCAATCAGACAGGAGGAATGAAGAAATATAGGTGACAATTGCACAACAAAGCAGGGCAACTGGCCCTCCAATCCATCCTAATTGGGAAGTGCTCCATGCAAGAGAAAGAACACCAGAACCAATAACAGCAGTAATGATATGAGCTACAGCACTCTTCAAATTCCCTGGCAGAACATTGAAGGACTAAAATTTAAGATTCAAATTCAAGTATACATAAAAAAAGGATTAGTTTTGGTCCTAGAGAACTTTACCAGTCCTTTTGGCATGTCCATCGTCATCATAATCACCAGTGCCACTTCTAGTGATTTGTAGAGAGTTTTTCCCATCCATATTTATCAAAGCATCCAATTCAATGCAAACTTATGGAGATTCCTGCATGTTAATCCCGTGTAAAGGCTTAAACTAACATAAATAAAGACAAAAATGCTGCTGCTAGTTGAAATCAAAGTGAGTATATATGTTGGGAAACTACATAGTTTTTCCTTTATGTGAAGTGATTAGCCAAATTTACCAAAGTTAGTTGCCCTAAAGAGCATCGAGCACATGATAAGTTGCTGAAATAGTTTAAATTAGTCTTGATTCTGCTAATGAACATGTGCCTGTATGGCTTGTGTTTTGCCAGTGTGTCAGTCTAGGCAGAGTAATGAATAGCGCAAAATTAGACTTAAACTCTTGAGGACGTGTTACCTAACTAGCTTGTGTAAAACAAATTACATTACCTGCTTTCTAGGCAAAGAGGAAGCTTGGGAAAATGTCTTTCTACACTTGGTCCAATGCAGATTGGGTTGAATGTAGTTATAGGCTTGGAGAAAAGATGAGGAAAAGATGCCAAGGCTTACGTAGCTTCTTAGATGCCTCATGATGTGTGATTAGGAGCCAATTATTAAATAAGGTTTTTGGTATGGTAACCTTATATAAACATAATAATTGAGGAATCAGAAGTCATACTCACCAAGGAATTTTTTATGAACCCTTTTTTCTTTCTTACTTTTAGTCTTACATTGTGATCTAGATTGTAAAAAAGATTCAGAATCTGTGGACCAGAGGAGTCAAGTGGGAAGGTTGTGGGGTGTTCTTCAAAAAGACCAAGTGGTAGTGAAAAGTTGAAAACCATGTTTTTGCTGACTTTTGAAATGAAAGCACACCATTAGTTTCAGATCATGGTCACACATCAAATTTGTCCCATGCTGTAATGGAAGTTCATTTCAACTTCTCTATCTTAATTTAGGCCACTTACGTCCAGCATCTTTCACCTCAAGGAACAACACATACAGTTTTAGATTTCTCATTGCAGAGTCCATAGAATCATTGGAGTAAAAGCAACATCTTTTTTCAGTTGAGTCACATCTAGTGTTGAAGTTTCCCTTAGTGTGAATGAATGGAATATCATTATTTGTTTCATCATCCTAACAACTAATGAATGCTACTACTTTCTACAAGTTCAGGACTTACCAAGCTGATATCTGATGAGACACAATGAGAAGCCACAGAAGCAAACATGTTACTCTATTTGCAGCATGATTCTGATGAATTGAAGCAATTTTTGACAGATGGTGCCCTTTTGTGTAAGAGAGTTCACAAGATAGAACAAGATCAGTCCCTTTTATAACCATCCCAGACTTAAGGATCAGGATGAGTCTGTCTCTATGCTATGGCTACTATGCAAGCTCATAACATGACAATTTGGACCGCCAAGAAATTATTGGAACTATGTCTTTTTTTTTTTATAATTTTCAGTAAAACCTTGTAATGTGAGCCAAGAAAATGTCACAAAAATTGTGGCTTGTGATGAAACAGGTTGGTCATGGTGCTCTGACACATGGACCCTATGGTTAATTCCAAGAAAAAAATTTCAAGATGCTGCAAACTTCTTAATATTTTATTTACCTTTGAATGGCAAGGACAAGTGAAAAGAAAGTAGATAATAATAATAAAAAGTGATTCTCAAATATTGAGTGTAACAGATGATTTAATAAAATTAAAATCTTGACTGTTATGCATTAAGAATCTCACCAATAGAAAACTTATATATAAAATGATATATTATTAATTACTTTTGACAAAAAATGATTATTCAAAAACCTTTTTATTAGTGTTTCAATTTTAGTCAAAACCATTTCCACTAATGTTTCAGTTTTAGTCAAAAACCTATCCATTAATGCTTTAACTTTGTAAGGATCAAATTTAATATTATTCAATACAAAACTAGACAATTTATAATATTTATTATATAAATATATTACATTTAATAATTGAATCAATATTCAGACTAATAATATTTATAATAGAAAATTAATGTTGTTTTGATTTTTTTTTAATTTAAAATGCTTATAAATATAGAAATAAATATTTGTATTCAATATTGATTTGAGTGTTATTAAATATAATATTTATTAAAATTAATAATTAAAATATGAATTTATTAAATATAGAACTTTTAATCCTACTTTTATAAAAAAAAAATAGATGAGAAGTCAAATTGCTCCATATAATGCGTTATTTAATCAATAATGTTGAATCGTAAATATATTAGTTTATATAAGTAAATTAAATATTTTTTATAAATATTAAAATAATTTTAAAAAAATCTATCATAAAAATTTATACGAAACTTACTTAGTAAAAATAAAAACTCTAATTTTATATTATTATGTAAACTGTTATCAGTTTTTGGAAACATTAGTGTCACAGTACAATGCAAATTTAAGTTGAAAGTAGATCAATTATTATTAATGAGTAAATATGAAGGAGTATCATAAAATAAATAAATTAGTTAACTAATACAATCTGTTTTTGCTAATGAATTCAGAAATAAATAAAAATAGTGAAAATTGATATATTATTATTACAATAATTAATGACAAAAATTGTATTTTTATTAATTATTAACAATATTAATGTGCAAAAGATATCATTAAAAAGTTGAATGTTTTATTATTATTTATTAATAAGAAAAAATATTATTAAGTGTATATTATATAAATTTCAGTTATAATTAAATAATAGCATAGTATAGTGATGACGAAAACTTTATAAAAAAAAATAATAGCATAGTAATTAAAAAATCTAAAAAATTATATATATTTGAAATTTGTTCAGTTATAAATTTTTAAGAAATACTGTTAAGGAAACAAATAAAAAAATAGGACATGATTTTCACACACAAATATTCATTTACCTCCATGGTATCCAAACCTTTAAATAGACAACTTTCAAAAAATATATTTCAATTTCTTACTAGTTTTGATTATTTATAGTATTAAATTAATTACTTACGGAAATTTAAGATGGAATAGCAAATATTAATAATAATAGTGAGTAAAGTTATAAAAATTAAACTATTTGAATGTAGAAAAAATATAAATAAAAAAAGGTTTGTGACTTCAAGTATTATTTTTTATTTATCTAATTTATAAATAATTGGTCGTGTGATATAAATCTTTAGCAAAATAATTAAAATATTTCTTAATTTGTTATAAAGTATAAATTTATTTACAACAGTTATTGATGGACATATTCTTTTTGTTAATGAAAACTATTAAGTATATTATTAAATAAAATATTTATGATATATTATTAATTAAAACAAAAAGAATGACTATATATATATATATATATTATTTTATAAATATTATCCAAGAGAAGAAAGATGTCAAACGAATACACATTTTAAGAGTTTATTATAATATTACTTCTTAAATTAATAATAATAATAATTAATAATATTAATCAGTACAAAAACTATGAATTAAACTATTTTAAAAATTAAAATATATTATATTAAAAAAATGTGCTGTAATTTTTCTAAAAAAAATGTCAAATTATAATAATCACTTACCTAATTTATAAATAATTAGTCATATACAAAATTATTTTATTTACCTTCTGTTTAGATATATTAGTCTAATATAAAACTTTGGAATACTAATTGTTCGTGAGAAAAAAACATGAATTATTATAATCATTGATGAAAATTTTATTTTTATTACCACTAGTTATTTATTATATTATTAAATAAATAATTTTATGATATATTATTAATTAGAAAAATTAAGTATATATTATTTTTATAAATACTATATATCCTTAAAGTCTTGGATGAAGCTAGATTAATTTAACAATTGACTATAATTTTAATCATATTAAAATATTACTCATAATTATTATTACTAGTGATTAAATATGAATAAATATCATGAATTCAATTAATTTTTTAATGCACATAATTTGATTTAAGAATCAATAATAAAAAATAATACAAATTCATATTTTAGCATTACAATAATTAATGACAAATTTTATTTTATTAATTATTATCAATATTAATGAAAAAAAAATTATTGATCAATAAAACATAGCGAAATTATTTTTTATTAATTGGTAGCCATATTAATCAGAAAGGTATAAATAAGTATAATATAATTTATATACATTTTAGTCAATTAAATAATCATTTAAAATATAGCATGGTTATGATCAGAACATAATATTATCATTATTATTAAAATATTAAATTATGTTTGCGGACTATAAAAAACTGTTGACATGAACATTGTGTGGTGTTTGTTGTTAGTTTATTGTAAAATCTTTAAATAGAAAATAGACATGAACATTGTGTGATGAGAATCCAAATTTTTTGGGTTTTGGTATAATAAATTATTATAAAATTATTAAATAAAAACTAATTTTAAATATTATCAATAATTAGTTGTTGTATTGAGTAAATTATATATTATTTTATCACTACAAGAAAATCATTAAATAAAAATCAATTTTAGAGTAAAAAAATAATTAGTTGTTATATTGACAAAATTATATAGTATTTTAGAGACTAAAAAAACTATTGGTATCTAAATTAGTTTATATTATTGATAAATAATTTCTAAATTGGTATCTAATTATATATCAAGGTTTTAGATACCAATTTTAGAATATAAATAATTGGTAGTTAAAATTTAGGTAGCTAATTTGATACCAATTTATAAACTATTTATCAATAATATAAACTAATTTAGACACCAATAATTTTGTAGTCTCTAGAATAGTATTTAATTTATTCACTATAGAAACTAATAATTTGTTGTCTCTAAAATTAATTTATATTTAATGATTTTCTAATAGTGTATAGATAAAAAAAATTGATATCTAAAATAGTTTTTATTATTGATAAATAATTTTTAAAGTGGTATCTAATTAGCTACCAATTATTTAGATTTTAAAGTGTGTTAAGAGTTCTGAACCTGACATCCACCCAACTTCATCTAAATAATTGGGTTTATCTTCAGGCATTTTAGGTAACTTGCAAAACATTTTGTCTAAATCTTTCTCTTAAAGTAATTCTTTATTTTTATAGTACTCGATCATGGATGTAATAGGATGACTTTTCTTAGTAGGGTAACCTATGACATCATTTTTGGTCCCTTATACTACTTCATACAAGAATTTTAAAGAAGTACATATTAGTGGTCATCAATATTTTCATGATGAAAATCAACCAAAATTTCATTCTATTATTTCATAGTTGAGATCTTGGTTGACCTTGAATGACAATTGGATATTATACACACTTGATAAGGTTCCTCAAAAGCTTCCCACCCGCAAAATCCTCGAAATCCATCTTTCTCCCTATTGTAGTGAGGATTTTGAAGGTATGTGTCTTTTCCTTATTATTACTTTATTTGTTTGATACTAAATTTGCTTACTGTTTCTTTTTCATTTAGATATTATGCATGTCATAAACTCCTCTGGTAAGAACTTTTCAAGTATTTGTGGACTGGATAATTGACTATTACCAATAAAAAAAAGGCTAAAAAGAATCTCGATGTGGTAAACTGAATCTTTGATTGTTGCTCGTTAACTTAACTAAGAAACACAAAAAGAAGGATAAATCATTTTGAAGACATTAAACGAAGAGGTTGTCGTCCAATAGTTTATAATGATGCGCCAACCAATTTTTTTTAGACTAGTATGAATTCATATGAGTCCTTTATTGGTTGTGACTTCTACATTGGATCTAGGTTGAACATTTTGTTGAATTCTTTTATGAAAGAGGTAATTACATGCTAAGTTCCTTCATGGAGTTGCAATCTCAAGCACTAGTGTGGTGTGCATGAGAGCAGTCAAATGCATTGGAGAAATTGAAAACAAGGGTTGATTGACTTTAGGAGTTCATTAATTCATTAAAAGAATATTTGGAGGCAAACTCCTCTATGGGAAACAAAAAAAAGAAAACTCCAAACAAAGAATGTTATATAGGTGTCTTCATGGAAGACTTGATGCTTGCAATAAAAAAGAAAAAGAAAGATATAAGAAAAAAAAATTGAGTTAAGCAATTTAATGTAAACCTAACTTATTGACTTTGATGCATCACGAGGAGTTGATAGCTCGAGACAAGGTGGAGAAAAATATTGACAAGTTTAAGAGATACATTCTTAGCCAACAGAGGAACACTTCAATAAGACTATTGGAAAAAAAAATTATCTTACACAAGATTATTTTAGATAAAGGCAAAATTAATGTAGGAAAAGACATTTTTAATGTATGTTAGTTGTGGTCGAAGACATTTTGAATGAGAGACACAAAATCCTAGAAGATGATGAAGAGCAAGTCAATCTATGTTACAAGAATGGATGGACGATACTTAACATAAATTTACCGTAATTATAATCTTTTAATATCTAAAAATTTGAGTGTTTTAATTATCCTATCATATGATTAATAATTTAAATATGATATCATAGAATAATTATAATCATATTATCAATCAAGATGTTAATTTTTTTTAGACTGAGATCATTCAATATATGTAATGTTACATTTAAAATTTTACTAGACATTAGGACATTATTAAATTCAAAAATCGTGTTGTAGGTGGTTGAGTCTAAAAAATATTATTTCCAACAACTCTTGATGAATTTTACAAAAAATTGTTAAATAAAAAAAATGAAACTTACATTTCACACAACAATGTCAACAACAACCTAACCAAAACAATATTTTAAGAAACAAGCTTTACTCTTAGGTCAAACAACAAAAAGGTATGAGAACAATTTTTTGACTGACAATACAATATAAGTAAGAGGCCAAACCTGGTTGACTTAAGAGAATTTCTTTAATAATTATGAAGTGTGCTAAACTTGACCTTTGACACTGAAATAATTGTTGGGCCCAATGTCTTTGTGGAATCTATGGAGTGTGGGTTTGGGTTAAATAATGCATAGTCTTTTTGGAAGATGACAAAAATAACTAGGGCCCAATAGTACTAACTAAATTGTTTTCTGTTATCATTATTCACCCCAATCTTTTCATTAAGTCCTTTGCTCCTTCTATAATTGTCCTAAAAACCATGCTTCTTCACACCACATGAGAACATGACCTTACACTCTCTTTAATGTCATTATTATTTAACATATATATATATAAAATATTATTTGTATGATGAAAAAGATTAAACCTTTTTTTTAGGTTAAATGACCTTCAAGAGAGAAAAGAAAAAAAAAATATTAGGTTGGACATAACATTGTTTTTGACTCAATGGGTCAATGTTGTGACTTTAATGATGTCATGTTTGGGAACTTTAAATCACAAATTCTAATGGTGTAGCTCAATATTGACTTCAAGCTTTTAATGCTGTTCATGTTCACCTAGGGTTCTTGGATTTGGATAGGAATGAAAAGTTGAATAAGATAAAGTGTGTTGGTTTGGTGTTTATAGTATTGAATTTAGGTTTTCAATATGAAAATGTAAATTATTTAAAGTAGTTCTAGCTTGTAGATTGTGAAACCATGTTTAATTTTGTTCCAGACATACCCAAACAACACAATTAATTTACCTTGATGAAAGATTTAAGTTATACTTATGGAGAATTAACATTTTTTTTCTCTTTATTTGGTGCATTATTTTCTTTATTACTATGCATAAGAATTCATAAAAGTAATTTTCAGACTTTAATCCAAGTATATTATTAGGGTTCCATTGCATATAGGGTTCCATTTCAAGAGATTTTATTAAAATCTTGTGAAGTCATTATGATTACCAAACTGAAAAATTTGTACAATATTCTATTGCCCAAAATGGAAGTGTTCATTACTCATTTTTTGGGAATTATGATTACCAAACTTTCACACTTGTGTTTGAAAAAAATAAAGACAAAATGGGTTTGGATCTTAGTTTTTCAAGTCAAGAAAAAATTCTGAGTGCCTTTGAAAGTGTAACACATTTTTATTAAAATAATTAGCAAGTGACAAGCTTTTTGAGACAATGAAAAAAAAAGACAAAAAAATGAGAATCTTCTTTAGAAAATGAAAAAAAGAAAAGGAATGTCAAAAGTAACTTCGATTAATTCATGCCAAAATTTCAAAGACATAGACTAAATTCAAAGTAGAAAAAAAGAGTGTTAAAATCAACGAAGAAAAAAAAATTCAACTTTTGACTATTTTTTCAAAATTTGAATATAATTTTCTATGCACTATTTGGTTGATACTTACGCAGTAGGATTGGAATTCAGGATGTATTTGGGTTAATTTCTTCATAAATATTTTTAAAAAATATAATGAAAACGCGAATGAATTTTTTAAAAAGTTAAACTTAGTTTATATATAAGATAACTTACTAAAATTCTTTAATATATTTTTTAATTTTTAGCGTATCACTAATTTTACTTTAAATAAGAAATTAATTTTAAAAAATAAATAATATATTAATTAAATTAAATATTATTTAAAAAAATATAAAAAAATTATTATAATTAGTTTATATTATTAATAAATAATTAATTTAGATATTAATAATTTATTGAGTATTTAAAATAATATTTAATTTATTGAATATAGTAATTAAGTATTTTTTATTTTTAAAGTTATTTTTGTTTAATATTAATGTATGTTGTATTTTCATGTATAATAAAGTTTGCAATGATTAAATTCATAATCTCAATTTGAATTAGTGTGCCCAGTTATCCAGTCAATAATAACACAAAATCTAGGAAAAAAAATTCGCAAAATGCAAGAATGAAGTAAAAAACTAAAAAAATATTTTTGATTTTATGCATTGATTCTCTCATCTATATCTCATAATTTTGAGTGTAAAGTGTTTTTTACAAATCACTTGATTTTCTTGGATACTTACACGTTTCTTAAGATCTAACATATTTCTGATTTTATAAAACAAAAATAAATTGTCTGGGTACTTGCATTCAAATCACAAAAGACATTATTTTCTCCCCATAAGTGATAAACCCATTTTAGTTTAATCTCTTATTAACCTTCTAAAAATAGGAGACTTTTGCTTCCTACACCTAATGATTTTAGACCTACACCCAATCAATTTTTGGAATTCCAAAATTACTCCTCATTATAAAATCGAAAATCTAAAATCAAAAAATATATTATAGAAAAAGAATTCTAGATTAAATTTTTTTTAGGAAAACTAAAATCTCATTCCAAAAAAACAATTCCGAAATGTAAAAAATATATTCTGAAAAATAAAATCTCGAAATATTTTGGAAAAGAAATTTTATAAAACTACCGGGCGTATTTTAGTTATTTCAGATCAATGGTTTGGTGCAGATATAAATTTGTTGGGTGCAGAAAATAGTTATCAGAATAGAACGGGTTGGGCTAGTTCACCGTGTTTAGGGCGGACTCACAATTAGCCCACCAAATTTTTGTAATTTTGCTTTTTTATTTTAATATATATGTATACATATTTTTTAAAAGGAATCATATAAATATTGAATTTATTAATTAATATTTTAATTAAGTAAATTTAAATAATTATTATCTAATGTTAAATGAATCTATTATAATTAGTAATTGTTACAATTATCCTATATATTTACATCCATAAATAATAATATAATATAAAAAAATATTTTTTAAAATTAGTTTAATTTTAATTTTTAATTTGAAAAATTTATTTAGTCATTTGAGCAGAAAGATTAAAACCTGGACAACTAAATTGTGGAAGAATCACGAGCCTGGTTATGAGAAATAATAAATATTACTGTTTGAAATTTTTTATTACACAGAAGATGACAAAGGCGATATTCAATATCTATTCTGATTTCTCATGACGATGTTCTGAAAATTATTGAAGATTTATGACTAAAGAAGTTGTATGACAATCATATTAATTATGAAACATGAAGTTTTATATGAGTATTGTAAATGTAAAAAATAATTATAAAGAAAAATTCCACGTGATTAATTAAGTTTTCTTAAAGAGATTAGTTATCTGGAAAGTGGTAGAGATTTTGGACTAATAATATAGTTAAAAATTGTCTTTTATAAAATTTTGTCCCTCCATTCTTGTACTTATATTGTGAAAGAGGAAAAACACAAATTGAGCTGTGTTTAAAAATATTTTACATTTTTTTCAAGTTTCGTTAAATATTTTCTAATTAGATAATAATTTATTTTTTTACCAATAAATGTTAAATGCACTAGAAGAGTATAGTATCTATAACAATATTTGTAATTTACATCCAATGAGCTCTTGAACATGAGCATCATCACAAAGTGTTAATGTTATTTTATCCCGTAATGATATCAAGAGTCTAACATTTAATATTATGAAACATTTTAATTGGTAAGTAATTTTCTGCTAGTCTAACAATTATGTATAAATTGTATTTATTTATTATTTTATAAATATTGTTTAAACAATACCATTTTTATTTATAATGTTATTATTTATAAACTACTTCATGAACATAATTTAAATTTTTTTTTAAAACAACAAAAATATTTTTAATTTTAAAATTATTTAAAAAGTACTAAATATTTTACATTTATTACACAACCTATTTTTAATCCAACTTAAATTAAGATAATTGTGTTTTTTTGTCAAAATAAAATTTAGTTTTAATTTTTTTAATATTATTTATCTATAAAATACAAATTTTCACAATATTCTTATCTACTTCATATAATTTTAAACAATTTTTAAATTATTATTATATACATTTTTTAATTTTAAAAAATATTAATTATTTTTTTTAAAAAAAATCAACTGAATTTGTCAACCAAATTGACAAGTTTAATTTAGATAAAATCCTCTGAAATTGTCAATTTAGTATCCAATTTCTTCACAACTTATCTACACTGAACCTAGTTGATAATTTTAATTAAAAAAATAATGAATTAATGGATTTAATTAATATCGTCTACGTGACAACTTTCGCTCATAAATGACAATTTTCTATTTTTTATTTTTTTTCATTTGCCCATCTCAAACTCACCATTTTGGTAAACTTTAAGAACACTGAGATATAATTAGTTTAACAAGAAAGGCACTTTTCATGAGTCACAACACGAGAAAAAGCTCGTAGAGAAGAAAGTTTAGAGGCTTCATAGAAATGCAATAAAACTACAAAACTAACAATCATCTTTATTTCCCACCCATGCTTCAAATTCACATTTTTCATGCAAAAACTACACATAAGACATGTTCCTTTTCCCAATACTAAATCCATTCCCACAGAAAACCACTAAAGTTTCTCACAGACTGATCTTCCTAAATTCTGTGTTTTGACCAGGGTTGTTACAAAGTTGGGCTCTTCACCTTGCTCTTATTGCATACACTACATTGCACACATACACATAAGCCTATAAATACAGCCACTGAATCCTCAAGTTTTGTGTCTTACATTGATAAAACATCATTAACAACATGTTGTCTAAGATCACAATGCTCATCACTTTCTCTGCAATTTTTATGACATTCCTTTTGTGTTCACCATCAGTGGCTATACTACTGACAAGGTTGCCACTACCGTCACCAACTACAGGCCCTGACTCTCTAGAATTTGATCGAAACGGTGGAGGGCCATATGTAGGTGTTTCCGATGGAAGAATTCTCAAATATGTTGGTCCAAAGGGATTCGAGGAATATGGCTACACTTCACCAAACAGGTGAACCTCAGACATTAACTCAACTCAATGACCACACAATTAAAAACATTCTCACATTACGTGAAGATTATCCTTATATATATATTTTCTTAGATGCATTATTTGATGTTGGTTTGGTGGTCGAATTCAGGAACAAAACATTGTGTAATGGGCTTGCTGATTTCTCAGAACTCCAATCAGAATGTGGAAGACCTTTAGGATTACGTTTCAACCATCAAACAAACGAACTATATGTAGCAGATGCTTATTTTGGGCTTGTAAAGATAGGACCCAATGGAGGGGCACCGATTCAATCTTTTAAAGCTCTTCAACCACAAGAGCATAGTGACAACTCTACTCTTGAGTTTCTGGATGGAATTGACATAGATGTCGACACTGGAATCGTTTATTTCACTCAAGCTAGCACTAACTTCCATTTCAAGTAATCTCAATTCCCTTACACTGCACATTTTTTCATCACTTGGATAGTAAATCAATAAGAAAAATGTTACATATCATAACTCAAGTAACAAATGTGAGACATATTTTTTGCAGGGATGGTCAGGCACTAGAAAACAGTAGAGATAAATCTGGGAGCTTATTCTCACTGGACCCAAAAACGAACGAAACAAGAGTTTTGATGAGGGGTCTTGCTTTGGCATCTGGGGTGGCAGTGAGCAGAGATGGATCATTTGTCCTTGTGAGTGAATACTTGGGAAATAGAATCCAAAGATTTTGGGTGAAAGGGCCAAGAGCAAACTCTTCTGAAATATTCATGCAACTCACAGGAAGACCAGATAACATCAGAAGGAACTCAAGGGGTCAATTCTGGGTTGCAGTGAATGGTGTTTTAGGTCGAAATCCACCTTCAAGGCCAACTATTTTACCCGGAGGAGTGAGAATAGGAGTGAACGGTGTAGTTTTACAGATAAGGTCTCTTGGTCGAGAGTTTGGAAGTGAGGGAGTGAGTGAGGTTCATGAACATAATGGGACACTCTACTCTGGCTCCTTGCGTGCTTCCTATGTTTCCATTTCTACCATTATGTAGTTTTTATGTGCCAACCTCTAACTACACCAATAAACAAATTATTCATCCCTACTTATCTTTTGCTCTTCTTTTTTATATCTTATGCTTCCAAGAACACTCCTTAAAAAATGTGAAAAAACTTTATATTCAAAACATAATGGTCAAATGCTATCAGGAAGATCTCCACTCTTGATAAACTAAAATTATAAGTATGTTATATATTATATTAACAAGTTCAGATTAAAAACCTTATTCATAACGCGTAATAGGCAAATTCTTCCTGCAACCCTATGTTAGTTATTTATTTTATTAAGGTTAAGATGGTAATTTCACAAACCCTATGGTTGCAGATGAAACCACAACAAATTCTTCCTACACCCAGTCTTTTTGAACCTACACCCTATATAGTTTCAAATTTTCTGAAAAATGCCTTCATTTCGAAAATAAAAATTCAAATTTATAAATAATACATTCTGACAAAGTAGATAAAAAAAGATTATTATGTTCTGAAAATAAAAATCGAGAAAAAAAAATCTGCGATACAAAAAAATCATTCTAGAAAAAAAATAATCCAAAAACATATTCTAAAAAAAAGAATTTGGAAAGTATTTTTATTTAAGGATATTTTTCATTTTTTTCTACTGAAATTGGGTACAGTTAATGGTGCAGAAAGTAATTGCCTGAAACAACAGGGTAGGAAGAATGAAACTACCTAACATGAGACTGGGTGTTTTTTTCTGCACCCCAACAGTTTTCTCTCTGCACCTCATCTTTTTCAGAAAAGACTATTTTAATCCTTTTAAAAATGATTTTCAAATTACTCTTTTCAGAATGTTTCTGGAACACTTTTTATGAATTCTAATGGTTTTTTTTTCAGATTTTCTATTTTAGAAACAAATTTTGCTTAAGGAACACCCTATTTTAAATCACCCAAAACTGTCAAGGGTAATTTGGGTATTTCGAAGAATCTGGGGTGCAGGAAGAAAAATACAGGGGTGAAGGAAGAAATAGCCTATGAGACTTGAAGACTGGGCCTAGGTAAACCCAACTAGGAGACTGGCCTGACCCAAACCTGAACTGAGTAAATAAACCCTAGCTACAGGGTTTAAGGGTTCTTCATCATTTTCCAATTGAGAGCGCAGAGAGAGAGACAGAGACAGAGATGGGGGGAAGCGACAGCGAGGTAGAGAAATCGGCGCAGAAGGAGAAGAAGAAGATGCAGGCTCTCGCTCCCATCGCTAAGCCCCTTGCTGGGAAGAAGCTTTGCAAGCGTACCCTAAAACTTGTTCGCAGAGGTCACTTTTTCTTCCGCCATTAGCATTCTAAATCCTCTTTTTCCATGCTTCATCGCTTTAACTATCACTTCATATTCTTTTCTTTCAGCCGCTGAACACAAATGCTTAAAGAGAGGAGTCAAGGAGGTCGTTAAAAGCATTCGCAGAGGCCAAAAAGGGTCTGTTTTCTCCTTCTCTCTTACCCAACTCATCTCTTGCAAAATTCCTTTCCCTAATTTTCTCCTTTTTTCATCATTTCAGATTTTGTGTTATCGCTGGCAACATTTCACCCATCGATGTCATCACCCATGTTCCCGTTCTCTGTGAAGAGTCTGACATTCCATACGTATATGTCCCATCTAAAGAAGTATGTCATCATCACTCTTCTTTACCTTGTTTTTTTTTGCAGGAAATTCAATTGCATGTTTCTTCATGTATATATTATGACACTAATCCTATTTTATCCATAGTGAAATAGACTCAACTCAACTTTTTTTTTTGGAAGAATATGAATTGAACAAGTAAATATTTAACTGCATGATAAGAAGAATCTGCTTTAGCTCAGTTTATGAATTATAAAGATCTTGTTAGTTGCCCCCTGCCTGTTTACTGATCTGAGCCTTCTAGTAAAGGTTTAAATCACATAGTTATACTTATATAGTACTTACTTTGAGTTTTTCTTCTGCAATCTACACATTTTTTTCTCCTAAAGCGAGGGTGTAATTGTAGGAGAAATATGTATATTTTTCTGGTATTGTTGATTAGTTTTCTTCTGTGTTGATGAAATTCCAATTACTGCCCAGTTTCATTTAACTTTTGTTGTTTATATCGTTTTCCAGGACCTTGCTGGTGCAGGTGCAACTAAGAGGCCTACTTGCTGTGTTTTGGTACAGACGAAACCTACAAAGGGTGAATTAGAGCAAGGGGAACAAGAGAAACTAAAATCTGATTATGATCAAGTTGTATCGGAAGTTAATGAGCTTACAGCTTCACTTTTTTGAAACAAGCACACATGTATCTGTACTGTTTGTTCCAGATGGATTCTCATGTGTTGGTAGTGTATCTTAGAGTGAATTGATGTATGAATTTTCTTATTTTCCTTGCTTATCAGTTTTTTATCATATAGTTTACCTTCATTCACTGAGTTCATCCTTTTCCCACGACTAAAGGCTGAAATATCTTGATTGGAATTTAGAATCTTCTCTTTTGTCATAATTTTCTACTATTTTATACAGGGTTTAGGATTTTTTTTCTTTAGCTCGTGAATCTTAGAAGAGAGGATGATTTGCGAAGAAAATGTTTTTGAAACAAGTATTTGATTGTGTTGAATCAAACACTAAAAATTCAGAACAATAATTAAAAAAATAAGAGAATGTGTTTTAGTTACTATATTTGTTTTTATCAAAATTGGTTTTGGTTTGTATTATCAATTATTGAATTACATCTTTCATTTCATTTTATTAATTATTTTCCATATCTTTGCCTTACTAAAGAGAACTAAAGATAATTGACCTAGTGACACTACTCAAATTTTCAAAAGAGGTGCCGTATTGCAAAAAGGTTCATTCAATCTACATGTGTGGGATTTCGAAGAGACTTTTACATCACCACTCTCTACATCTATAACTATTCTTCATCTACAACATCCCAAGTGTCTGCTTTGTTTTGTTAAACACACCATTAACTGTTGTATTATCTTTTAACGATCTTCCTCCTTCGACTTGTTGGCATACACCGAGGTAGACGAGTGCAAATTTTGATGATAGAACATCCACACCAACCTATATCATATTGTATGGTGGCAATCTCAACCATGGTTGTCGAAGAAATAGTTGAGATCTTCCATAAAAACAAAACGCACTGTCGCAACTGATGCAACATTTGAGCTGTGGTTGACAAACATTTACATGCTTATGAAATTGAAAGTATCCATATAGTGCCATCTCATCTTTTTTACAACATCAATGTAATTTATGCTTAAATTTAGTGTTATTATACTCACTGCTATCACTTTGTTCATGATCAAGTTCAAATAGGAAAGTTAATTGTATCTCACGTGTCTTCTAAAGACCAAATTGTTAAAATTTTCTAACCAAAGCCTTAACAAGTGGATGTTGTCAAGAATTTGCGATAAGATAGAAGTCACAAACCATGACTATCTTGAGGGGGCTTATTAGACAACAACAAACAAGTTTCATTAATATCTCTTCTTGTTAGACAATTGTTAGTAAAAGTATCAAAATTGGTGGTGTGATCCAATGGGTCACCTAATAATTTTTCGGGCTATTTCTTTCTTCACCCCTACATTTTGCTTCCTGCATCCCATCATAAATGTAAATTGACAAAATTATTCCTGGGAGGTTTTAAGAACCCAAAAACAACGTCTCCTTCTTCTCGACCATTTTCGTTGTCACTATCCATAACAAGCCACAATGAGTATTCTGGGTAATTTGAGTGATTTTAGTGCTTTTTGGTGGCATTGTGGTGATTAGTGAGTGTGGTTTTGGAAGTGCTATTTGTTGGAGAAAAAAAGGTAAGGTTTTTTTTTTTCTTCCAGAATTAGTAATCCATAATATTTGCTTTGCATAAATGACAAATCCAGAATGAAACTGGGGAATAGCATATTATATTCTTGACATGGTTACAAAAAAAATAGGCCAGAACCTTTTCGAAATACCCTCTCCCACCAAACACATTTTATGAATTCTGGATTTACTATTCCAAAATTCTAAAAGTAAAAAAATGTGTTGCATCAAAAATATTCCAGAATAATTTTTTGTTTTCCAAATTTTTTATTGGAAAATAACTTTTGCTTACAAAACATCCCTTACTCCAAAATCACCAAAAACTGTCAATGTTAATTTCAATATTTCAAAAAAATATAAAGATGTAAAAAACAAACCCATTTTTTTGTCAATCCGACCTCTATTTTAGTTCAGCTACAATTTTCTTGGCTCAAATTGACTCTGTATTAAGTCAATTAGTCATTTTGACCCACTATAAAAAATGTAATACTGAGATAAAATTTAAAAACTATGTATTTTAAAATTTAAGTCTCGTACTAGATTGAGTTAAATATTTAAATTGTTTTAAATTTTCAAGGGAACTTTAGATTTTTTTGACTAAAATTTAATAATGATGAAATTTCAAGCAACATTGAAGTTCTTTAGAATTTTTAAACTCCCCATTCATACAAATACTGACAATAATTACATTAATCCATATATTCTGAGTAATCGGAGACTGCAGTTATATATTCAATATAAGTGGAGCTTGTGCAACAAGCAGGACGCAAGACAATGAGATTTGTGAAACACAATTACAAGATGGGGATAAGAAGTGGAAAGATAATTTCATACAATTGAGTCAGGGGAACAACAAAATCTTCACAACCTCATTTCAGAAAATAAATATACAATGTAACACCAAACAAAGCCAACATGTAACCTATTCAGAGGAATCTACATGTACATAAAAACTGGCTGCCACAATAAGATAGCAAAGAATAAGCATTAGTCCTTTGAAGTAATTAGCAGTTCCTTCCTGCAAATGCATAGTAAACATGTCACAATCTTTTCTTTTTACCTCACTAAAGATCAAGACAATTTTACCATACTTTTAATTTTCATTCTTATGTAATCTTTGAATACAAACCTGTAACATGAAGGCTACAACTATAACAGTAAGAAATAGTGCTGCAGTTTCAAAAAGCTGAAAGTTTAAGTCCATAGGATGCCCCATTATCCAGCCAATAACAACACAAAATGGTATCTGCATAATGAAAAAGAAAATGTGAAGGAAATGAAATTTCACAGGCTAGACTTACGTTATGAGGAGGCACTTATGAATGCAAAACCCCCCCTTAATGCTACATCAAGCCATGAGCCACTAGATAAAGGAAGAAGCTGAATACATTCAGTTGTTTTGTTTCATTACTTAGTTTCAATCCTACTTCTATTTTACATGTTACTCCTAAGTTTTGCTTTCTATTATTTAGACATCATGGCAATCTTTCTGCATCAGCAATATATGCATCACTAAAATTCTCTGCCCAATGCATGCTTGGTTATAGATATATAAAGAAAGTAGAGACAGCCACATACACTTGCATGAAAAAGGCATTCTTTATTTACCCAAACAAAAGTAAATCTATGTAGCAACTTAATCTCTAAAAATTATATTCATCCCAGTGATAAACATCTACTTGACAAGTTAACCACTCTCAGAACAAAATTGATCAATATTAACATCTGAATAACCTCATGGTACTATTAACAACTTGTAAGGCATATTTGGGTTAAAAGTAGAAGGTCAATAACTATGAGTCTGTGTAGACGTGTAGACGAAGTTCTCTATAGGTACTCTCAAGAAAGAAAAAATAAGAAGAAAAATCAAACTAGTTTCTTCACAAGTTAAAACTAGTTTATGCTTAAGCTAATTTGTAGAAATTCTCTTACAGTTTCTTTAAATTTTTTCTTTTAACCTGTGCATAAACTAATTTTTAATTTATAGTTAAATAAAAAAAATCTTATTTTTCTCTGCTAGAAGTGCTTATATTCACTTTTGACCACTGGGGAGCAAAAATTAGCTATATTTATGCACATGGTTAAGACCATCCATACAATATAAAACTTACCACAAACATAGATATCTGTGTGGATGAGCCTATTGCAACCCCTAAGGAAATGTCCTGCAAGGAATAAAACCAATGAATATGTGTGCACACCCATGTCTGTGAGTACAAGTAATGGAACTCACAAGTTTATCTTTCATGGCAAACATTATAGCACTGGCATGCTCAGCTGCATTCCCCACTAACGGAAGCAATATGACACTGATAAATGCTACTGGAATTTCCCATGCAGTAGATGCTCCCTGGAAAACAGTTTATCAAATACAAAATTTATTCCCTCTAAAAATGTCCAAATAAGAACATACTGAAATTTCATTTAGAAATACATTCCATGTATTCAGATGAGGAGTTCTAAGAGGGTAGATGAAGGAAGAATGACCACTATCTCATTTTTTTTTATAATTAAAAAATAATGATATATTAGAAAATCACATTTCTTGCTAATATCCAAAAGGACAAGCAAAACAAAAAATTTAATGATATCACATAGATAAGCACAAAGGCAGAGATGAAGGAATAACATGTTAGGAGACAACCAGAGACAGATACAATTTGGAAGGCCTAGATTCTTTCAACATCTTAAGACTCGGACTATGTGATATGTTTCAGTGACTAGATAAATGGTTGTGGAGAAAAAATTTAATAACTGATAAAACCACAGCTGTCTGCTACTTCACCAAGTATTTTCATGCTCCCATAAGCTTCAATAAATTAAAAGTGAAAATATGAATATTATCCACCTCTATAGCGCCAACCAAATATTCGGACAAGATTGATATCCAAGCAGTCAAAAGGGAAAGCCATATTATTGATTCCCATTTAGAAATATCTGGTGATTCGTCATCATTTGAGTTGTTTCCACTCTGACCCTCTTCCTGAATTCACACCATGTTACCACAGCTTGGTGAGCTAAAATGTTATGATAGTCCTTTACAGGAAATAAGATAAATATTGAATGTCAAACAGCAACAAACAAGCCTTGCTTTATCCTAATAATGAACATCAAATCATACTAGAAAAATCATTTTGAGTTGCAAGAGTTAAAAAGAACATATAGAGGTTGTAACTTATACAATCAACAAATAATAACTCTGTTTACTTCAAAGGGAAAAACAAACTTCTCCACTTACTTAAATATCACTTGCTCTTGTCCACATTTCAGGCTATAATTTTCAGGTAAGGGCAATGAATCCTTTTACTATTAACTTACAGGTATACAAATATGAGCAATCTTAAAGTCCATGCGTCACAGTTCCTATTCATGACAAAGTTATGATTACAATTACATACACTAAAGAGCAAGCAAATCAATGATATCACTTGGCATTCCACATATCCACGAACAAAAGAACAAGTGAGAAACAAAAGGGAAACTTAGTAAGACTGCCAACCTCGTTCACTGAGACATAGAGACTTCTTTGACTTTTTAACTGAAAAAATATGTATGCAGCATAGGCCACAAGCATGACACAGCTGCTGAATCTTGAAAGGGACAACTCTGACTTCCCAACACGAACCTCAGTGTGCGTGTAGTGTAGAACAGCTGGAAAAAGTATGCCCATGACCGCCATCAGCAATAATCCTGAATTCACAGAAGCAGTTGCCTACATGCTAAATTGAATCAGCCACATGTGATACATAATGAAACTAAGGGATATAAGAAAAAAAGACAGAAACTAACATGTCTACCTTGTTAAACACTTGCTCCTTCTTATGATTCACAATCCCACCGCATAAGAATGCACATCCAAGCACCAATAACATATTGGACAAAATTGATCCCAGCAAAGATAGCTGGACAACCCTTGTCATTCCACTTTTCAGTGCATATACTGAGATGATAAATTCTGTTGCATTTCCAAATGTAGCGTTTAAAAGACCCCCAACTGCAACATACAATATAATAGTATTAGATATAAACCACCACAAGCACATGAATGATAACCAAAGCAGAAGAGTGAAACACTTAGATAGGTAACTGATTTGGCAATTAGATATTAAAACCATGTAAGGCTGAAGTTAGTAACTGGATCATCTTTCCAATGAAATAAAGCACATAAAAAAGATAGTTAAATTTTAAGAGATACTTGTTTGAATAATTAACTGGTTAGACAAAGACACACATATACACATTATATTACATTCAATAGTTGTCCTTTAACTTATTTCAGTGTCTGTTGTAGATTGATTTAAAAGAAGACAGATTCAGTAGACTGCTATTATTACTTTACCAGTATCTCCACTGTAAAATGCCAGCTGCCTATATAAGACCAAGAAAAGGGTAACATCAGATACCATAAAATGTGAAAACCTTACGCAAAAAACCTTTAAGAGTACATGTAATATTACTCGGTAGCATAACCTAACCGCTCCGCCAGAGGCATGATACCCAACAAACTCATAGCAAAGACCCAACCCTGTAGTTCACCTTCACAAATTAATACAGATATTCAATCAAAAGTGAAGGGAAATTAAGAATTGTGTGAACTCCAACTCACAAGATGAGCAGTCAACTTCTGCACAAGAATTGCAAGAGGCCCAAAAGGCATAAGCAAGTTGAGTTTGTTAGAGAAAATCACAACTTTTATGCTCCTGTAAACAATACCCGCCAACGTTTCATGATGAACAGTCCGAGATTCTCCAGAATCTGATCCACGTACCTCCACCAGACTAGATTCTGACAGGTGAAAATTTATTTCGGAGTCAAAAGGAATTTCCTCATCGGCCTTGTGCATTGCTCTTCCATTTGGAGTACCCATCTGTGACAAAAACAATAGAAATCATATACACTTCACTAGAATCATTGACCAATGCTGTCTCATAGCACTTTCTTCCCAACAGTATTTTCCAAGATTACATTTTTTTTCACAACTGCCAAGCTGATTCTTTACAAAATGTTTGAAAGGAAACATTCACTAGCACAAATAAAGAGGGAAATGCCACAATCAACCATCAATGCATTTGAATTCCAAAAAAAAAGTATAATTCACACACTCTCAATAAGCATTGTCATAATACAAGCTGTGAAACTAGGGCATGGAAAACTGCATAAATCGATGAATTCATGCTTCTCACTATAACATAATAAAACATTCATAAACACCAACAAACTACAGAAACTCACATTTGAGATGCAAATTATGGTAACATAAACTAAAAAATAAAACAGAAACACTAACCCTTTACAAAATTCAAAAGGAATTCTACAAAGGGTTCACCAAAATGGGAGAAAGATCACAACTGAGAATCCGGATGCACTGCAATGAAGAGATTGAATATTAGGAGGAAAAATAAAAAATTTATACGTGCATATATAAGTAGCTACGTTATTGAGCAAAAATACATCAAATACTAGCATTAAAAAATAAGACCCAACAGAGAAAAAACCATTTTTTTGAATAAATTTGAAGAATCCAATCTAAGTACTTACTCACCAGTAGGTTTCCCTTCAACTCGAGTCTCCATTTGTGTGTATGATTCAAGTGAATATTAACTATTAAGCAACCAAACTGCCCCAGAACTATTATGTGAGTGAAAATTTCGGTTTTCGTGTTATAGAGGGAAAAAGTTTTTGGTTTGGGTGAGTTTCAGTTTCAGTTTTGTTGTGGATTCGTTTGCTCTGGTTCAAGTGTTTTCTGCAGCAGTTTCTTTATGATTTAATAATAATAATAATATTAATGTTATTCATTATGTACTTTTTCTAACAGTTAGTTAACACGCATTTCTCGTTTTTTATTGGTTTTTGTCATTACTTGTCAAACAAAAACAATCTTAGCACACTGCATCGTTGTTGGTTTCATGTTGATTCCAAACCTTCATTTTTCTTTGACTTTGTTCCATGGAAACACCTGATTCCAGGACATATATAATGTTGGCGGTTTAAGAATGGAATGTATATTATTTTGGTATGAAGAATGGAATGTAATTATCTTTCTTATTTCAGTTTAAAGGGTGTGTTTACAAGGTTAATCAATAAGATTTTTTTTTATGATATAGTTTTTAAAATAATTAATATAAAAGTTAGTAAATTTATTATGGATACTAATTTAATATAATTCTGTTGTTATGCTGCAATATATTATTTAGATATATAAATTATTCAAAGTTTCTTCACTATTGTTTTAATTAACTTGATTTTACTTACCATTATATATTTTTAAAATAATGAATTTCATTGCTTAAATATTTACTTCACATTAATTTGATTTTCTTAAAAAACATAACATTAAATTAAATAATTATTTTGAAAAATATTACATGAAGAAAACATTAACTGACTAGATAAATTGTTTACTTGAAAAGTAATTAAAGTTGAAGATATAAGATTTTCATTCATACATATTAACTTTTTTAATATCATTTTTTTATTTATACATGAGTTAGTTTGAGTTTTAAATAAAACTATTTAATTCTGTGATAGTAATCCAATTATTACAGAAAAATTTAAATTATAGAAATGAAACATTATGTGGTGCAATTTGTTTGATACTTTGCTTCACCATGATTTTATAATATGAACAAAATTTTCAACTAATTAAGACGTATTTTTTTAAGAAATGATCTACGAAGAAAGTTATTATACTTCATTTTTTAATGAAAAATTTAGTCAAACCTCCTATTAATTAACTTATTTGTGTTTGATAGGAGATATGAGTTGTTTTTGCAAGTTAATTCAAACTTGAAACATGTGCACTTCAAAAAACTCATATTCCTGCACCCAATTTCAGCGGAAAGGACAAAAATATCCTTAAAAAAATAGGTGCATATATAAAAATACCTTCCAGACTTTTTTTTCAGAATATGTTTTCTGGATTTCTTTTTTCGGAACGAGTTTTTTGTATTACAAAATTTCTTATCTAGAATGAGCTTTTCAATTTTGTTTCTGGATTTTCATTTCCAGAACATAATAATCTTTTCTAGATTTTTTTCGAAATGTATTATTTTTAATTCTGGATTTTTTTTGTCTGGAATAGAATTTTGATTTTTTTCTGGATTTTTATTTCTGAAACTCAATAACCTCTTCTGAATTTATTTTTTCAGAATATATTATTTTTAATTCCACATTTTTATTTCCGAAATAAAAGGATATTTTTGGAAATTAAAAAAATATGTTGGGTGCAGGTTAAAAATGATTGGGTGTAAGAAGCATTTTTCAAAAAATTTCTGGTAAGACGAGTGCTTGTGTGGGCTGTTACTCCCTTTTGGGCTATCTTAGGATGTTTCTTCCTATATTCCTATATTTTTTCTTTCCGCACCTCCACATTTTTTAAATATTCAAATTACCCTTTACAGTTATGGGTGGTTCCAAAATGATGAGTGTTGCGTAATAAGAAATTCATAAGAAAAAAAATCATTACAGAATATCCTTTTTGGAACACATTTTTTTATTTTCTAAAATGTGTTTCAGAAAGGGTATTCCAGAATGGTTATGTATTATCCATTATAGGAATAGGTTACAAACGACCATTTCTAAAATATAATATGCATGCCACCATTTCATTTTGGATTTTTCATTTTCACAAATATTACTGATTACCAATTTTGGAAGAAAAAAAATGAACATTGTCTTTCTTTTTCGACAAATAACATTTCCAAAACCACCAACTAATGTCGTCGAAAACACATGTGTTGTCTATGTCCATTGAGAGCGCTCTAAAATTACCAAATCATCCAGAATACTCATTGTTGCTTGTTATGAACAATGACAAAAAAAAAATGGTAGAAAAAAAAAAAGAGATGTTGTACTTCAGTTCTTAAAACTTTCCATGATTAATTTTGTCAATTCACACTTTTGATAGTATGCAGAAGCAAAATATAAGGGTGCAGGAATAAACATCAAACTTACGATTGGCGTGCAAAGAGCCCAACATTTCATTTGGTTGTCTACTTTCTTGAGTGTTTCTTCATACACTCATCAAATTGGTGAAATAACCAAATGTCCCATATAATTTATTTTCATTCTAAAAAGTTCTTTTCATAAGACACTCAAAAAAAATTATTCTCGAATACGTTTTGAAAAGTTTATTCCATACATTATATTTCAGAAAAAGTGAATTCCACAAAATATGTTATGGAGAAAATTTATGAAAAAGATAATTTGAAAGTCATTAAAAAAAAGGTAAAATGATTGTTTGAAAATTGATGGGTGAAGAAAGAAATTTTTTGTAGGATGCAAGAAGAAATACTCTCTTCCTCTTTCTTTTGTTTTTTTTTTCAAATGTAATTGGATTTTACCAATGATGATAAAAAAATTTAAAACATAACATTACTATTACGAACAAATGAAATTTATCAACAAATACGTATATATCTATACCTATATATAATGGGGATTCCCCTCTATATTTTTAAATTTTTTAAAATTGATTTAAGAAACACATTTTATGATTTTCCACTACACGTAACACATTCTTTTTTTACCATATTTCTCACTTTCTTTTCTCTTTCCTTTTCACTTTCATGTAAATAAATAAATTCATTCATTCTCTTTGCTATATGTAACTTTTAATTACCGTTTTCCACCATTTTATTAACCTACTCTTTAACAGTATACTCTTTAACTTCTCATTTTAATGTTATTAAGAAAAATTATTTTTGAAGAATAAAAAAATATTAAAAAAGGAAAAATAAAAAATACGGATACACACTACTATTTAATTGTATACTCTTTAACTTCTCATTTTAATTTTAATTTAATTTTATTAAGAGAAATTATTTTTGAAAAATAAAAAAAATACTAAAAAAACAAAAATAAAAAATGCGGCTACACAGGTTGTGTTCCCACTAGTTTGAGATAATATGTCTGGGTTAAAGATATTAAAGGAAAGGAATTTGAAAAATCATGTAATATCCCTTTTTTATTAATATAAAAAATGAGATTAATATTTTATTAATTGTTACAATTAGCCGTATTTTCATCTATATTTTGAATTGTTTTTAATAAAGTAAGAGACCGAAAGATGAGTGATATATTTAAATTTACAGAAAAAAAACCACGAACTTAAATCAAGGGTTATGTGCCAAATAAAATCTCATTAAAAAAATATTCCAAAAACATTTAGCACATGTTCTAAGGATAAATATACAAGAGTGAATAATTAAACTAGTTAGAGTAGTTTTTTTATGCTATTTTTTCATTTGAGAATAGTCTAATTCATAATGGTGGAGTTGAAAATTTCTGAAAATTAAGTAGTAAGAATATTAATTTCTTAATTAACTTGAGACTATAAAAGCACTTAAAACAATGAAAATGGTTATAAGAAAATGATATAAGAAGTGAAACATTATATATGAAAAGGGTAGGAGAAAAATGATATAATAAGAAAAAGAAGTGATGATAGAGAATCTTCTACATGTGGGGCTAACTCACATCTCTTTCTTTTACAGCTAACAAGATAACAATATGAACAAATGAAAGAGTAATGAAAGATGTTCTAGAACCTTTATCCTCTCCTCCACCGACTACATCACTAATATCACAAAATCACACACAATCAATCATCATTATAAAACTATTTCATTAATAAAACTTTAATATAATCTTATTTTAAAAATTTGATTCATAAATAATTTTAAAGACTTTATACACTATAGTTGAGATTATTTTAAATAAATATATTATTTTTCATATTTTAAAATAATATGAAGTCGGTGTTGTTTTGGACATGGCCACATGTGTTCGTTGGCGTTTGGTACAACGAATATTTTTCAGTTGCTTGTGTTTTTGAATTATTATAGTTTTTAAGGTGTTTTTTTTGTATTATTTTTTATTATTAATTTTTGACGTTTAGAAAAAAAGATAAAAAAATTGAAGAGGTGTTGATAAAAGATGTGACGTGTCTTTGTACGTCTCTTTCACTTTGGACTTCCAAGTCACATCACAATCTGACAAAATCGTTACAATTAGTCAGGAACTTCTAGAAGGACACTTTTCACCCAAATTATGAATTTTAGACTCTCAATTTTTTACCTTTTTTTTCACTGAGATTTTGTTTGGATGAGAGTGAAATCTAGAAGAGAAAAGGTTGAATTTTTTTTTTAAAAAAAGTAAAATTGTTTATACATATATAGTACAAATAAGTTGAAAGTGATTAAAAATAGTGAGAGATTTGGAATTGATGTGATTAAAATATAAATAAGATTTAATGGTATAATTTATTGATTTATTAAAATATTTTTGTTTTTAAAATTTTAATAATATATTTTTTATTTAAAATAAATATGAATGTTTATATTTAAAGATTTATATATACATATATTTATTCATTTATTTATTTGTGTTTCTATTTATTTTTTTCATCTTCTCATCCATTTCTTTAAATTAACATAAAATTTGAATACGTCTCTTTTTGTTTTGTGAATCAAGTTTTTCTCTTTGTACTTTTTTACTCATTTAATTCTAAGTCCGGAGATTCTATCCAAATCCTCATATTATGATTTAATAATTTATTTCAAATATGAGGTTCATAAAATAGGCACATTTTTTCCCTTCTTAACCATGCAAAATCTTACAAATACAACTATATATCAAATATCAATGTCCCATTCAAAGTGACATTGTTAACAACTTAATAAATATCCCAATGACATTTAAAATATATATATATATATATATATATAATGAATTGGAGAAAAAAAATTATAATTTTTTTAAAAAGGTAATGTTAGAACTTAAAGTTTCATGCATAACTCCATGTCATTCTTTAAAAAATTTAATTTATGAAACACACATGCAATTGCTAATCAAGCCACACATTTTTTATTTTGAATTTTTTCAAAATCAAACCAAATACATTATATATTTTTAAAAAGAGAGCATAATTATTTTATTCATTATGCCTCAATATATAATAAATAAGGAAGATCAAATATTCAACATATTCATAATGAAATGGATTATTGAATTCCTAATAAACTTGAGTGAATCTCACCATATAAAGTAGTGTCGATATTATAAAGTAGTGTCGATATTGACCAACTTCATTATAAAATTCAATTCCAACTTTCTTATTGATTTTTTTTTTTACATTTCATACCTTATTGATTCAGGTGCAACATAAATTCACCAACAAGAAAGATTCCTCCAGCTAATTTGTATGTTAACCATGTTTCTTCCTAAAAAAATTTAAAGACATTTTTATTATCTTTATAATTTTATTAAAGATTTGCTCTTTCTTTTTTACAATTATGAAATTAATATTTTTCACACAAAATTTATATCCTATTTAGGTGAAAATAATATTATAAATGTTAATATTACTAGTTACATAAACTGTATATTAATATTTTTTAAAACATATGCAAACATTAAAAATTTCATTTATCAAAATTACCGAATTAATATATTGCATAACTTCCTATCATTAAATACACAATTTTATTTTATTCTAAAACTGTAATTAAATAATTAATTAAACATTATTATTTACAAAAAAATTATTACTATTTTACATAAAATTATATTATTATTACATAAATTATTATATTATATTTTTTTAAAAAAAAAACAAGTTCACCTAAAATATATTGACTTAAACAGAAGAAGTCGTATCTAGATATCACAAAGTCATATTCAACCATTTATAGAAAATAGTCACGCCATGAAAATCAACACCTATTTCTTTCATACCCAAGCAACACCAGATGATACTTTTTAAACAACCTTATTTTCTTTAAGGTCTTAGTCTCAAATTGGATCTCAAAAGTCTTTTATATTAATATAAAAATAAAAGTATTGAACTCTTGGTATACCAAAAAGAAAAAAGAATTCACACACACAAGACTCGACAAAATATCTCGAAGTGACTACGCACGTAAAAACCCTACTCCATTGTTGTTGCTTGCCTTCATATCATTAGGTTTGGTGAGTAAAGGGCTCCCCAAAGAAAGATTATTGTTGCAACAAATCAAAGATCTTGTATTACAGGAAGAAATAATATAAAAAGGGAAAGAGTACATGAGAAAAAAATCATAACATATTAGTTGAAACCAAATTACACAGAAGTCGGGGACAGAGTGATACAAATTCAGTATAACCTGAATTGAACTGAAGTCATTTCACCTAGACACGATTTTACTTTTAAAAAATTACTAATCAAAATCGTGTCAAATTGGCACGATGTTGTCTTCAATACCAAAATCGTGTCATCTTGACACGACTCCAATTTAACATGTAATAATCGTATCATCATAATACGACTTCTACACATTGAAGTCATTTTACGTTAGTATGACTAATCTTAATTTATATTTTTTTTAAAAGAATTTCACTTTAATGAAAAACGGACAAAATTGTCCCACTTTGAAAAAAAAAACTCTACAAAATGTTTTTAACCCATTATATAATATAAACTATAAGGTTATTCTGTTATGCTTAAAAAGAAATTATACATGTAACATGTAAATGAATTATAAACTACGTAGTTATAGTTTCAGGACCATATGACTGTTACATATGTTTCCCTTCTTAAGCTTAAAAGTAAATAGCAATGACTATAAATAGAGCCTCAATATAGCAATAACCTTATTATAGATGGAAGAAAGTTAATTAATTATATATTATTAGCAGCATTTATCTTTATCTATATCTTTATCTTTATCCATTTCGTTACAATTATTATATCTGTTACGTATCCAAAAATAGTTACAGATATTTCATGACGTGATTAAATATGGCAATAGTGAGTTACAACAATAACTAAACGCGGATCACGTGAAATCAACGTCTTTTTCCAATAAAAAAAAATATTGTTAACAATGTATTAAAATATTTTAGTATCAAGCATGTTCATTATTATGATATTATAGAGTTACTTTAGGGCATCATTGATTTGAGAGAAACTCGTCTTTTGAAGAGTAAATTTGGTTTTGAATTTTAATAATAATAAATGATATTTTTCAACTGAAATTTGGTGGCACATATGATGAAGTTTCGCTTTGTGACAGAGATGTGTTGAATTCTATGACTAAAACCAATTATAAATAAACTCATAATTTTATTATTGACTCTTTTTGGAGCCAGTACTTTTCCACATAAAAGTGAACAAAGATATGTGTTGTTGTAAGTTTATTAATGTTAAAGAAAACCTTGTTATAACCATTAAGAAAGTGATTGAAAAAGAAGTCAAAAGATAGTTAAAACTAAGAGTATCATGATGTCAAGAACTAAAAGTGAAAAGAGCAACAACTAGAAAAAAATTGTATTATTTCTTTATTGATAACAAGCTATAAAGAAAGTCCAACTACATTAATTATTTAGGTTAGTTTAGAGTTGACAAGCCATAAGAATGAATTTGCGTATGATTAACAAAAGGGAGGGTATGCAAAGTGCGTGTCCATTAAGAAAAAGAAAAGTAATGTGAGACCCTAAGAAATATAGATTTGAAGAGGAGTAGAAAGGATGAGAGGGATAGAACCACTTTGAAAGATCATTATTCAACCAATCCAACTCCTTTTTTCGGTTGTCTTCACTTTCTTGGTGCTTTTCTCTCTAATCTTAAATAACAATCCTTCCAAAAAAAAATAAAAAAATCTAACAACCATTCATGTCTCTTTTAAACCAAATCTTTTTAATTTAAAACAATAAGAAAATAGACATAAATTTACTAAAGTGTTTACCACTCACAAACATGATTGTCTATCAATCACAAATGCTAACCCATAATAAAAGACATCGCAAGAAGAGAGATGAAGTAAATAGAAAAAGTAAGCGAAGAATCACACACAATAATTTACGAGATTTGATAGAAACTCAATGTACGCTGATGGTCAAAAAATTCACTGAGATAAAAATATGAGATTACAACACAAAGTTATTTTACTAGTGAACTCTCAACTCTAAGTTAAATCAAATATATTGTTGTTGCCAGTCAGTCATAGCTGATTCACGGTAAAAGAAAATTTTATAATAACTAGGATTAGCAAATATCAATCTAAATAGCTTTGCGAATTGGAGATAAGACTCCTAACCTAGAGATAGGGATGTCGATTCCTAAAAAGTTAATTGCTCATTACAAGGTCTTATTTATACAATTAAAATTATTTAACTAACTTATAAAAGGACGTCAAACAATTGCAAACTTCAGTCAGGAGCTGGAAACACCAACTAACACTGAAAGTCAAATTGATGCAGCAAATCGTCCAGTCAGAAGCTCTAATCAAAACAAACAGCCCAGTCAGAAACTTTGGTCAACAAAAAAAATATTGTATTACTAGACGCTCTAACCCCCAGACAACCTACTGTCTTTAGATGGTTTAGGAACCTTTAAACATAAAGTCTTACTAAACCAAATCTTCATCTTGGTTCAACACAAATCTTCTCAGTGATAAAACACTCACTACCTCTAAACTCATTACAAGCTTAGTCACCAATTAGAGGAATTATGATCCTTGAGACCTTCACCACCTTTACAGATTATTTAGCAATCTCCTTTCTCATGAAATGTACTTTCACACTAATATGTTTCTTTCTATCATGATATACTTGGTTCTTTGAAACCTCTATAACATTATTGTTGTCATAATAGATTGTGACAACGTAGTCCTGCACCTTCAACTCTTTGGCTAAAGTCTTAAGCCACAAAGATTCTTTCACAACTTCTATCATGACAATACACTCAGTCTCAACGGTTCTCAAAGCCACTATATTTTGTAGGTTGGACTTTTAGTTAATACCAACTAAGATGACCACGAAGGACGAACACAAACTTAAATCAACGACCATGAACGAAGATCGACGACCACGAATGTGAAACCAAAAACCACTAATGTAATCTCAATCTAAACCCAAATATAAAATTTGAGCACGGGGTGAGTTATTTGAACCCTAATGCGAGCAAATGGGTCGTTTTTAGTTTAAAAAGAATACCCTTTGAACTTGCTAACTCAATAGCAAATTCTCAAGTTCAACCGAGTTTATCGAATTTGCTTCAGATTCTACCATTTTTGCTTAAACTTGAGTTAACTCGAAAAGTGTGAGTGAAACAAAAACTCAGACAAGTTAACATTAAGACGAGTCAAACAGTTACAAAGTACAGTAATTCAGTTGGGAGTTAAAAACTTTAACTGACGTTGAAAGTTAAATTGATAATATAAACAGTCTAACTAGAAGCTCTAGTAAAAATAGACCGACTTTTATCATCAAACATTCGGATGTCAAAAATTCTTCTACATTTACGTGATCTACTACCTCTCTCTACAATCTAACAATCTTTAAATATAGATTTTTACTAAATCTTCGTAAAAACATATTAGAAACTAAATTTTATATTTTTAGTCAAAAGTTAAAAAATCTTTGCGAGAGAACGACAGTGAATTTAAATTTATAGTCAATTAATCTTCCTTTCATTAGACCAATTTATTTTAAATAAAATGATAGTTTTAATCATAATTTTATTGTTAAAGTCACATGTTAAATTTTTTATTAGAAGAATCACATAAATTATTTATTACATTAACAATCATTTATTATTGACGGTTGATCTGTCGATTATATAGTAGACACGTTAGGATCGAACAAATGAAGATACTTTATCATAAATATACTAAAACGATGCAAGAAAGTAGGGTGGACCCGAAGTGTTGACCCATCCCAACAAATTTGGGCCTTCTAGAAGCCGCACTAAAACGCACAGTATCATTGACACGTCAGCATTTGCAATTGTTTTCAAACTCGAGAGACCCCACACAGCTACGCACCCATCCCTTGTGGCGCTTGAAATGACCCTTTTACCCCTCGCTCTATCTTTATCTGCTTCATTGACATCTATATAAACCACCTCAACCATTTTCAACCTCGCAAAATCAAAAACCTCATTTCTAAACGTTATATTCAATTTCCGATGATGACGACGCTGAATCTCGCCGCCGGACATCTTCCGCTCCATTCCTCTTCATCAGCCGGTTCTCATCGCCGGACCTCTGTCCGCGCTGTTGCGACGGAAGCCGTCCAGGTGCGACTGCCGGCGCCGAGCCTCTACCAGGTGCTGCGAATCGAGCGCGACGCATCGCCGACGGAGATCAAGTCGGCTTACCGGAGCCTTGCGAAGGTCTACCATCCCGACGCGGTGGTTCGGCATTCAACAGATAACGACAGAGCTGGCGAAGCCGCCGACGAAGACTTTATTCAGATCCGGAGCGCGTACGAGACGCTATCGGATCCATCGGCAAGGGCGATGTATGATCTGACGCTGACGGCTGTGCACGGCGGAAGACACCGCCGGTTTCCGGTTCCGCTTAGTCGAAACCACTCGTCGACGTTTTACGCGACGCGGAGATGGGAAACGGACCAATGCTGGTAGAGAGCTTCGGATGCGTAACTTCGCTTCGGCAATTGACATAAAAGTGTAGACTGGATCACAGGAAAGAGAGGAATCGCTCGCTGAAAACGATGTGAGGAAAGAGTGATGAGAATCTGAAATTACTGACTTCGATGTATAGATTAAACAAACAGAGAGAACAAGTGAAGAGAGGATGAGGCAAAGTTTCCTTCTGTCTCTTTTTGGAAGAATGTAAATAAATTTTTTTCTGATTTTATGGTTGTGTGAATAGCTATTTTTTAAAATTTTCTGTTGCGGCAAATTCACGAAAGAGAATGAGATGAGAAAGAAGAACGAAGAGAAAGATGAACGAAGATTTAGGAAAAAGTTAAACAGAGATTCTATACGAATCGTGAAGTTAAGTTTTTGCAAAATTTCATACTAACCGTTTGTGAATTAATTAATGGTCATGAAAAACTCATGAGAAGATGAATATTAATCTCAACATTTTCACGTTAGGAATACGCACTTGCAATGTGTGTCACGATGATAATTAACCATGATAATGTTATACTAGTGCAGATAAATTTCAGTAGAACCTTCTAGAAAAACTAATCGGGGAAGAAGTGTAAAACACGATTAGATTTGGAAAATCTACTGCTGGATTCTCGTGTCATATAAGGAAAAACTATATGTAAAAACTATTCTATAATTATACATGAAATATTTTTTATTTTCTTTAAATTAAATATTATTTTGGAAGGTTTTAAAACACACACAAAAAAAAAGTAATGTTCTATAATTATTAAAAATTATGTAATGTATTTCATTTTAGACTCTTTTCACTATAACTATTTTTTTTTAAAAAAAACCCTATTTTCTAAAGACATCATAAAATGATAGCTCAGAATTTGGTTGTGGGCATATACTCTAAAAAAATAAAAATAAAAGAACAATGTCGCTGTAATAAATTTTAGAATGAAAGAAGGATATAGTGTTATGATTTTAAAGAAGTTTGAGGAGTAAAAGGTGAAATGATCTCTATAGAAATGTGGGAGTGACAAAAAGTCATGAAAATTTCATATTTATTAATTTTTTTTAAAAGGACTCTAGAAAAATATAATGAGAATCAGATATTCATGTTAATGTAATGTGAAAAAAATTGTTATTTGTCTTTTATACCACTCAGATCAACTAAGGACAAACTTCGAAACCTTAATGTAAGGGGAAAAAAAATTGTTATTTGTCTTTTATACCACTCAGACAAAAGAATGACAAACCTCGAAAATAAACATATGTTGCCGAGAATGGCATAGCGATTAAACTGGCTTATGCCTTCACGGGGGAGAGCACCCATCCAAAAAGCAGAAAAGTGAAGAAGTGACGTCCAAAGTAGACTCAGTCCGAGCTCCTGCAAGAGGGTCCAAAGTAGAGTGGCATGGAATCGGCCGGAAAAGACAGATATGAGAATTGAGTATATTGAGTGAGATGCCGCTTCAAAGATGCTGCTTACCGTTGCGGTGTCATAAAATATTTATGATTTTGTTTTTTTGGGATTTCTACGGTATATGTTTGACATTTCATGAAATGTGAGATACATGAAAGTATTAAGTGACAATCCAATAAAAGAATATAGGATACAAATACAAAAGACCTTCTAATTATGTTTTTTTTTTCACCATCATAAAAAAAACCTTTGTGGATTCATGAGAGAGGCTAGTTTTATAGGGTTATAAGCTATACTAGCATTTGCATACAATACTATTTTCTTTGTTGCAAGGAAAACATCTATATCTGACAAGAGTATGTCATCTCTTTGCTTTTTCTGTCAGTTTAAAAGATACCAAAATATGTGGTTAAGAATATCAAAAGCATTAAAACTAATTATAGAGAAATAAAGGAGAGAAAGATAACAGGTTGATTTTGGGAGACGTGTTGTCCTAAAAGTGATATGGGTTTAGAGGTAAAAGATGTGATTTTTTCCAATGTTGCATTGTTTACTAAATGAACATGTATCAACATCAATATTCATTTTACTGTTGAATCTTATTAAGTAGAGGATGGAGAAGTTTCCTAGAGGGACAATGGTGAAACATGGAAAGGAAGAAATTATGGTTTCTTTAAGAATGTAAGGGCTAAGACATGGGACCTAGTTCATCTTGGTGAAGTGGTGATAAAGGTCATAAGAAAGTGTTTTAAGTGTTTGCATTTTAAGTAAGCAAAGGTGTTTTTGGATGGTGTGAGATGTGAGATATTCATGAGGTTGACTTAGTTGGTTAGCACAAGTCTTACATGTTTCCTTCTTAAAGTTAATTTTTTTTGTTGTTGTGAGAATTGGTTTTGTATTTTTCTGTTACAACTGAAAAATCCTATTTGGTTACATAAGGTGAGAAAGGTTTAGGAGGGAAACTTTTTATTGAGAAAAGTTTAATCAATTAGTACAATCTCATAGACCATGAATTTGAGAAAAGTGTGACTTATAGAAAAACACATAATTAGGCTAGAAGAAAAATGTTATAATTGTGAAAAGTTTCAAAAAAATTCACTTATCGTATCCCACATAATTCTCATGAATATAAATTAGTTAAGATTATAACATGTACATCAATAAATTGATATAAATTTAAAGGTATATGATGATTTAGTCCAACAATTGAGACATGAAAATTATTGGACACCATATGAAATGTCATAATTTGTCGCATTTTAGATATATGAAAAAGTCCTAAAAGTTTCTCTAACGTTTTAGAATATAAATGAAAATAAACATTAAGAAGTAAGACTGATGAAAATGTTCTTCCTATATACGCTACATCACACTTCTAACAATCTTTAAAAATCAAGCTTAAACTGTTAAAAAATATTGTATTGTAAATTATTGAAGAATATTGTATTTCATATCTTGCATTTGTTGTTAGATATTATTTAAATTATTATTATTTTTTTCAAAATTTTAAACACTATTTACAATATTATATGCATAGATATTATAAAATCATAAATGACACGTTAGATTTAACAACGTTAATATTACAGGCAACAATTAAAGTGAACAAAAATAACCTATGTATACAAAAAAATCCAACAATTAATTTACATTACTAGCATTTAGTAAAAAAAATTGAATTTTTGACACTATTTACAATCTTATGCGTACGTATAATAAAAATTCAAAGTATTAAAAAACTCTGCATAGTAAAAAAACATGTTTAAAAATACACTTATAATTAATTACTTTAAATAATAAGACTTAAATTAAATTTTATTTCAAAAATTATAAACAATACAATATATTCAATTAATCACCATAATATTTTAATTTTCAATTAATATTATTTTATTCCTACAAATTAAATTAAAAATAAAAATAAAGAGGTATAAATATACCTACACCCTAAACTTAATAATATACATATAAAATTTTAATGTTTTTTAAATTAATTAAACTGTAAATATTTATATATTTAGAAAATTAATTATAAATATAATATTAATTTATATAAATAATATTTATTTTTTATTCATTAAATATTATTTAAAATTTATAAGGTTAGAGATTGCTTCTTCAGTGGAATTCTACTTTGTTTTACTTTTATAAATAAACTTCAAGAGTTTTATTTTGTAACTTTTTTTACTAGAGGATTTTTTGGGGAACAAATCTCTCTTTCTTTACATGTTTTCTGCTTATTTTTTTTATTAATATAAGCAAATATATATTTTTCCTTTTTATTTTTAGTTCTTTGTTTTCTATCTAACTTTCGATCCAGATTTTTTTTTCCATTCGTATATAATAAAATAATTATTTTGTATATTTTACAGTATTTTTAATTAATTAAATGTATACAAAGTAACAGTTTTATATTAAATATCAGTATAGATTTGTATACCTATGAATGCCAGCTAAAATATTAATTAATTTGTATACATATGGATATCATCTAAAAAAAGTAGTAATTACTTTTTTATGTTAGTTCTTTCTCTCTCTCTATATATATATATATATTATTTATTAGCATGTTTTAATAAAAAAAAATATTTTATGATAAAAATATACAAAATCCTTCAGCCTCTGAATATGTTCAGTTACTCAGTTGATAAAGAACCAAATATGTAAACATTTTAAACATCCAAAATTGAATCAAACGTTTCTGTATTTTTAATTTTAAGTGTATTAATATAAGCACTTAAAAAAGTCGTTTGTTATTTTTTATTTATTTTGCTAGTTCTCAATTGAGTTTTATTTGCTGATGTAATTCTATATTTATTCAATCATAAACCGTTCAATATGATAAATTTGTTGGCTTTTACAGTAATTATCTTAAACTTCTTATTAAATTTTGATTTTTAATTGTTTATAAAATTGTTTTACGTTTTAGTTTTAATTTATTCTTAATTTCACAGTTTTTATTTTATAGCAAGAGTATGTTCTTAGCATATTTATTTTAATAATTGCGAATAGTAATGGACCATTACTAATTTCTGATGCAAGAATAAAGTATTCTAATAAACATTACTTTTCTTCCTAACCCTCTCCTCTTTATGTTAATGATGGTTGAATTTAAAACCATTTTAAAGATAATGTAAATATGGAATTGAGACATTAAAAAAGTAAATTGGATTTTTTTATAAAAATAATATCTATGTTCTGAGACAAAGGATTGTGATTTTTAAAATTTATGTTGACTGGCAAGTGGAAATTGTTAAGATTTCACTTACACTACTTTGTTTGTTTGGATAATGGTTTGATAAATATAATATATTTTAACAATTAATTTTTAATTAGTAAAAAAATTATTCAAATCCTACCCATCACCATTTCTATACCAAAACCATGATATAACATTCAATTTCAAAATTATTAATAATATAACTATTTAAACAAAAAAATAAAATAATATAGTTTTAAATATTAGTTACCAGCCATGAAAAAATATAGTCATTTTAATAAAAAAATTTCTCATCAAATCAAAGTCACTTATTTTATGTTTTTGTTAAGGTTAAGAGTTTATTGTTGAAATTAGGCTTGATTAGATTTTAAGTTTTTGATAAATTCGAATATTTCAATCAATTTTTTTATTAAATATTTTAAAAATATGTTTTTTAATTGAATTCTTTGTTTAATTTTTCTGAAATAATTGAATGACGTGACTTTTGTATTGTTTATTATTTTACATTGTTGTTTTTAAGTGTTATTTATTGTAATAATAAAAGAGATAATTGTGTGATTATCATAAGTTAAATTAAATATATTAAATAAAAATAAATAAATAAAATTATTTTTTTAATATAAACTCATTTTGAAATATAAAAATTTATGATTTGAAACTTAATTAAATTTAAAAAATTATTATTATGAATTTTGATTAAATTATTGTCTTATCTTAACTTGCAAAACCTAACTGATTAATAAATTATATAAATTATATTTTTACTTCTTTACAATTCATATTGTACCTGTTAATTAAATTTATAAACATGTTATAAGTATTTATATTTTTTTATAAAAATTAATAATTAATATATAAATAATATCTGAAATTTGTTATTTTAAAAAAAAATTAAAACTTAATAAATAATTAATTGTATGCTGTTTAAAAAACACAGAAACACAAAAATGCTACTTGTAACCCATAATTTATGGATTTGAAGATGCATATCTAACTTTACACTTGAAATACGAAATTACAGCTTAATTCAAATTTTGAATAATAAATTAATGATCCTTCAACTGATATTAATTTAAAAGTTTTTGAAGGAATTTTCGAGAAACTATATATTGATTTAAAATTTAGAATAAAATAAGTTTATTTTATTAACCTTTTTAAAAAAACATTTAAAATGAAACTAATTCTTTTTTTTCAAAAACAATCTCAAGCAAGCCCAATATGAAAAGCCCATCTCTACAAAAGCAGTGTTTTCCCTTGAAATGAAACCCTAGTTTGAGGAGTGTTTAGGGCTTTTGTGTGCGGCGATTCCAGCGTTCTCCTCTGCAGCATTTTTCGTCAAATCCCTCACCATGGCTGAACAAGTACGATCCTTCCCAATTTCGCTTTGTCAATTTCTGTGTGTTCTTTTGTTGATTTTGTTCTTTATCTCGTATTGTAGACCGAGAAGGCGTTTCTGAAACAACCAAAAGTGTTCCTCAGGTACGCTACAATAATATTTCTACAGTAATATTTTTTTTAATGTAGTGGGTTGGTGCTGATTAGGGTTCTTATTTACCCGGTTTTCCCAGCTCAAAGAAAACTGGTAAGGGGAAGAGACCTGGCAAAGGGGGTAACCGTTTTTGGAAATCCATTGGTCTTAGTTTTAAGACTCCCAGAGATGCAATCGAAGGTATTCTTTTTTTATTATCGTAGAAGTTAAATTTTGGATGGAATATTTGTGAATTAGAATTTACCTTGTATGAAGCCGTCCCTTTGATGGGATATTATATGTTATAGTAGTGCATCCCCAATTTTTATTATAGAAACGTTGGAGTGTCTTTTTACTGTAATGTTTCTTAAACAAGCATTTCATGTCCAAGGCATTAGAGATGTTTCTAATATGAACATTTTTATGTACAAGATTTAAGGATTAGTCTTATGATAGTATCTCATGTTTGCTCTCTTAGATATGCTAAACAGAATAATATGCAATTGAACATCCAAAATTTTTGTGTTGATAAAAAACCCCTTGACATTGCACATGTCATATCATTATCACTGTTTGCTTCTTTATTTCATATGAAAGGATATGGTTAGTTCTGTTGTCTATATAGGTAATTTAACATTTTCGACTCCTTTGATTTATTACAGGAACCTATATTGATAAGAAGTGCCCCTTCACTGGCAATGTCTCTATTCGTGGCCGTATCCTAGCAGGAACATGTCACAGTGCTAAGATGAATAGGACCATTGTTGTTAGGAGGAATTATCTCCATTTTATTAAGAAGTACCAGAGGTATTATCCTGCCATGTTTATTTTTTCATGTTTATGATTGCAGAAATGTAATTATGAATGTTTTTTTTTTTATGTAAAGGTATGAGAAGAGGCACTCCAATATTCCTGCTCATATATCACCTTGTTTCCGTGTGAAGGAAGGTGATCATGTCATTATTGGACAATGCAGGTAAGATTTTATGACTGTAATTGTTTTGGGGTATTTTTATAGGTATTTGTGCATCTGTCTGATGTTTGTTTATTTCTACCACCTATGCAGGCCACTCTCCAAGACAGTGAGGTTCAATGTCTTGAAAGTGATTCCTGCGGGATCTTCTAGCGGTGCGAAGAAAGCATTTACTGGAATGTGAGATTTGATTTCCAGTTTTATGATTTTGTTTTACTACGTGGCCTTTGATCACTAGTTTTTTTACTTTTTAAACAATGTAGACTCAATTGTGTTTTCAGTCTATTTATTTTAGTGTTTTTTGTATTGTGTTTAGACTGAAAATCAAAGTTTTTGTCCTAATTAATTTGAAACAATTATTTTTTGTAGAATGCCTTTGTCATTGAGAACATCAGTTATAGGTTTTAAATGTAGTATTGGAAACCAAATATTTAGATTAGAAAGAGTAGTTTTGTATCTCTAAAACAGTATTTACTGAATTTGTCATTTAACGTTATGGGTATTTGATAGTATATTTTGACACCCGCATGAATTACTTAAATTTTGTTAATATATAATATGTATAATTATTTGTATTTTTTAATAAAAAATATACAAATAGAATAGAAAATATTTTTGTGTTAAATTAAAATAAATTTATTAAATATATTAAAATTTATGAAAATAATATTTATTATTATATTTATTTATAATTATATATTATTAATAATATAGTTAAATATTTTTAAAATTATTAAATAAATTTATATAATATTTAATTTTGTATATTATATTAAAATACATACAAGAATATTTGATATTATAATTTTATATGAATCTAAACAAATTTATTTATTTGTTTGAAATCAGAAAACTGAAAAGCATCTCCACTTTCCCCCGTCTACTCTCCCACTCTCAAAGCACAAAATATATACTTCCTCAAACTTCAAAACAGACTCAACAAGTAACTTTCAAAAAAAAAATAATGAACAAGAATAATTGCGATAAATAATTTATTTTGTTAAAAAGGTATAAATATTTTATACCATTTATCTGAAGAAGAATTTCGGGTATGATTTTTAAAGTAATTATAAATGTATAATAGTAATTGAATATGTTTTTTTTCTTTAGGGTAGTGCAGTTCTTTTTCGAATTTTTCAAAATGGGCAAAATAATTCGTAAATGGATAAATCATCAATGTAAAGTACGTTGTGAAATAGAATACTAAAATCGCCTATGTTATATACTTTAAAAAAAAATAAAAATATATATATATATATATATATATATATATATATATATATATTTAATGGTTCAGCTGCTTGTTTCAAAATTTTGGACAAGGTTATTTCATTTTTGAGACAGGCAGGTTTGATGGGATAAAAACTGTCAACAACTCAATCTTTTCTCTGAAACAAACTCTCATTTATTCTCTTTTTCAACGACCTTTCTATCTCTTTCCAATCAATTCAATTTTCTACCAATATTTTTTTTTATAAAATTTATTACATATTTAATATTTAATCTGCTAAAATTAAACCATCTTAATTTTCAAAAGTATTCCTTACTTATTCTCGTACAGAACTAAATGTAAAACAACATTCTATATCTCATCATCATCTTTCCTTTCTCTCATACCATCTTTCTCTCAAACAAACTCCCATTCTATAGTGAATCGAGGGGAGCCCATTGCTTGCAAGACGGGTAACAAGAAGAGAAAGTAGTTTGAGAGTGGGAAGAGGAGAGGAAGAAGGCGTGGGAACATAAAGCTATTTTATCGAATGGTGTAGGTGTAAGTGTGAAAGTTGAACCTGGGTCCGTATCGGAACGTGGTTCTCAGCGTTTTGTAGTCAGTGATGGTGATAATGGCAGTGAGGCTGAAGAGGGGTTGAGGGATGCTGAGAGCTTTATGAACGAAGAAGAACCTATAAAAATGTCACTCACTTCCAGTATGGAAAAGATGATTCAAGATTTGTTTTTGTCTTTTAAGTCTTTTGTTGTTTCTCGAATTATGATCAACAATCTCATATTTGTTGGGTTTATTTTGTTTGAACAATTTTATATTGTAAAATTGTTTTTATACTTTTTTACTCTAATTGTAAAAACAAACAGAAAGAATATGTTGGTTTATTTGCTGTTTGAAACTGACTTTTGTGTTGATATATTGTTGTGTAGGAAATTCTGATTTTCACACTTACTTCACTGATTTTTCACAACTGATTTGATTTTGTGATTTTTCTTTTATGAATACATATTTTTTTTATTATGTCTCGATGAGGTGAGTGTTACTTAAAAATTATGAGTGTTGTTTAAGAAGATACAATAGGAAGTAGATGTAATTATTTTCTGTATGTAATATAAGGGTACATTTTTTGTATGAAGATGGAAAGTTCAATTCATACCTAAAACTATACAAGTTGATTCAATGTTGAGTTTTACAAATTGAGGGAATTATTGTGGTGTTTATGTGAAGGTTGGAGGGTGGACAGAGGTGTACGAAGGAATAACATTTGCAACAGTGAGAGGAGCAGGGCATGAAGTACCTCTAAGGGAAAAAGAGGTGACAAAAAGAAAAGAATGACAAAGGTAAAAAAAAAAAAATAGAGAGAGAGAGAGAGAGAAACAAGTGTAAAAGCCCAGTGCTGCTACCTGTTAAGGTTCTGAACAAATGTGACATTTTCCCTTTTTCACAAATTAACAAGAGGGGTTGGGGGAAAGAGAAATCTAAAATGTGTGTGTTTTTTTCTAGTGAAATAAGTTCTATATTTTTAACAGAAAAATTCTTAAAAGAGTATCTATTTTTTTTATCAAAACAAGACTAAAATAAGCTTAAACAAAGAAGTTAAAAACAGGGCATGACTAGTTTACATATTAACAGGTCAAGGAAAGAAAATGATAAAAACCAGTTATTAGGGAAATAAAAATGTTTTTTTATAAAAAAAAAAGGTATGTTATCATCTCATCATGGTTTTTCATATTTATATTAAAAAAACTTGTAGATTAAATATCTTGCAACTAGGTTCTCAATAAATTTTAGCATAAAAGATGACCAAGACATGGTGGGAACATTATCTAAAGGTTTAATAATTCTCTTTTATATTTTGGGTATTGGTACAATATTATCTTGTTGGCGAGCACATAAAAAAATAAAAATAATTAAAGTAAATTTAATTCATAATAAAAAATTAAGTTGATAAAAATCTAAATTCGAAATAAAATGGAGAAGGTTAATGGAAAACTTTAATTGTCATAAAAAAACAGAAAACAATACAAGAGTTTACATTATATTATTATCGATATGGACAATTTATTTGGCTTTTACCCATTTGTTTGGCTTATTTGGAAGGATTCATCAATTTCATTATGTATATGATTAATTTTTGGTCTATTTGATTCCTTATCGTGCATGTGGAAGTTTGAGATTAAATTTAGTCCCATATAAATAGATCAATAAATTTGATTTCAAACTAGATGAAATTCAACTTTGTAAGTCTTTAAAATATATTGCGGACTATAGATATTAGATATCATCAACGAATGTTGTTACTTGTAAATGACATGACAGACAAATAACGATAATATGAACACAAGGAAGCCAGAAAGCTTGAAACTCTTCAGAATTACACCACCCGTCATTAAGTCTTACTATGTATATAATTAAAAATTATTTTATAAAAATTCAGTCATTCTTTAATTATATATAATAATAAAAAATACGTTATAAAAACTTATTTAGTTAAAAAAAATATTTTATGAAAAACTAATTTTCTTTAATTATACATATAAAAAATTATAAAATAATAAATTAAACTTATCTAATATCTTATTATTTTTTTAATTTTAATATTAAACTGTATATTAAAATTATTATTTATTTATTTATTTTTAAAATGGTGCTAGATAGGGAAATAAAAAATAAAAAAATGCTAGATAGGGAAATAAAAACAAAAGAGTGCTAAATAGAAAAATAAAAACAAAAGAGTGTTAGATAGGAAAATAAAAGTGTAAATGGTGCTAGATAGGGAATTGATTCAGTATTTCACATCGGTCATTTATCCATTCATGAAAAAAAAATCATTTTGAAAAAAAGTTGCACTACCTAAGAAAAAAATTCCTTGAACGATACTGTAAAAATATCTTTAAGTGCCTATAAATTTTTTTAAAAAAATTATTAAGTTTTATTAAAGTATGTCGAGTTTTTTTTATCGATAAAGCGTAACTAACATTTTTCGGCCTTTATTAAAAAGTAGAAGTATAAAAAATTATTATAAAAACAGGTCTTTTAATATTTTTAGTTTTTCTTTCAAAAAAAGTTGTAAAGGAATTGTAAAGTTTGGATCATACAAAAGTTATTCAATATTTATTAATATTAACTAATTTTTTCTTTTGGAGAAACTAAACTTTCTTATTTTTCTATAATAATATACGTACGTCGAACAAAATAGATAAATTTTGTTATGTTTCTGTTATAATTGAATCTTGAAAGATGGTGCAGTTGAAATTCATTAAAATCATATCAGTATATAATAAAATGACATCACTTTGATAGAACTTAATTATTTTAATATTTAAAAAATGTCCAATAAAATAATAAATGAAAGTAGTTCATGGTTTGTTAAATTTTAATTTGTTTTGAAAGTGACTTAAATTGATTAAGTGGAAATGTTTGAGTTTGTTGGATCTCAATAAATTTGCAAGTTTAAACTGAAAAGCATATATTGAATTGTAAAAGCAAGGCTTTATACAAGCCTGTTACAAGGAAAACAACAGAAACAAGTTCCACGTTTACAGTTCCTAATAACGTGGTGAGTGGGTCTAAGACCAATTCAAACAAACAGATTGTCCTACAAACCAGGGCATTATTAACAGAGTAAATAACCAACTAAGCAACAATCAAGGAAAACATCCTAACAGTTCTAATACTTCAACATCCTCCCTTAAACTGAAGGGCATCAGTGCATTCAGTTTACTTTAGACACTACACACATGCCAAGTTCATCTCGTAACTTCAAGAAGGCCTCCAGTTTGAGAGGTTTAGTCATGATATCTGCCACCTGCTCTTGTGTACTGCAGTGCACCAACTCTACTATCCCATCTCTTGTAAGATCATGTAAAAAATGAAACCTCACATCGATATGTTTACTTCGACCATGTAGAACTGGATTCCTTGAAAGTCTAATAGCAGAACTATTGTCACAATAAATAGTAGTGCACACACCTTGAACATGACCAA
>Ga0123342_1000330_pt1 | contig 71598 bp, 43 predicted proteins | sample Turbeawhitnodule_FD_89960 | JGI IMG/M metagenome (GOLD analysis project Ga0123342, IMG submission 89960) | Root nodule microbial communities of legume samples collected from Mexico - Turtle bean Mexico white nodule | ecosystem: Host-associated > Plants > Roots > Nodule | place: Mexico: Nepantla... | reverse complement strand
CAAAACAGACACAGATGCACTTGTGAGACATCCTTTAACCCACATAATCCACTTCCAATGGAATCCCAACCTGTGAAACATATCATAAAGGAACTCCCATCTAACTGAGTCATAAGCTTTTTCTTTATATAATTGTATATTTAATTTTTGTTTTTATATACAAATATATAATTTAACAGAGATTTTTATACAAACATAAATATAATTTAACTATTATCTATTAATTTAGAATTTAAGATAGTTAATAACTAAAATCTTAGTAGTGGTACTTCTCACAGACTCAGTACATTTAATCTAATAACCTATTAACAACCTGCTTTTTATGTTTTGGAATGAAGAATTATTAAGATAGCTCGGGGCATAACTCGGTTTTAGGCCTAAACTTAAATTTATAAAATGATACAATTCTAGGAACATACACAGTCCCAAATACTCTTACATTCGATATTTTCATTAAAGATGAGCTCTTTTTATTCCATCTCGAAATATCTCATTAGAATAATAGTTAATATTTTATACTAATTTAACAATTATTTTATAATTTTTTTTATAAATTCATTCTAAATTATTTAATATAGTAATTGTTCTTGTTGATATGAGATCGGTTGAATTCTAAGATGGAGTTCGGATTAATTCCTTGAAGCTTTATGATTTGACTCCAAAGGAATTAGGAGTTCCAAATTAGTATAGTGTGAAAAATAAGTTGAAAACTCTTTATAACTTATGTGAGCTTAGACCTTTGATATTCGTCTTTCCAAATTTCGACGAGGCATATTTAATCTTACTAATAGTATCCTGTCATAAAATCTGAACTTTATGTATCAAAATCAGAGTATTCTATAGTTCACACAATATAAGTGTGGATAATCTGTGGTAACATCTATAATTTTAATGCAATCAAGATTTGTGCACATAATTAGAAATATTTGCAAATATAATTCGTATAATAAATTTGTTTAACGGAATATATGTGTTCAATATTAACAAGGATAATTTTATGAGATTTTAATAATGGTAACACAAAAAAATATTGTTTTCCTCGATTGATTATGGTTCCTTTTGAGGAAGAAAGTTGGGTCATTCCTACCACAAACCAACTTGGTCCTAATTGATAAGTATTTGATCTTAGATCCGTTATAATAACTAATTATTTTATTTATCTTTAAAATTAATTGTTATTTAATGAAATTTTTTAATGACTTAAATAAAAATATATGATAAATCAAAATTATGTACCAACTTAAATATACTAAACAATTCAACTTAATGTTTTTAAAATGTTAAAATCTATGATGAAAACTAAAGCTTAAATATCATTAATCTAGCTCAAGACTACTATTTCAACTCAATAAACTTTCTATGAAATCATTCATTCAACTAATGTCATTTTAAAAGCATTCATTATAATTTATATATACTATCCAATTTCTAATAAGGATGCATTTCATAATTTTAAATCTCAAATATTTTTACACTTCCAATCCAACTCCAAACTTCCAAACACAACTCAATATCTAAATTATCTTAAATAAATCAAAGTTGTCAACATCTCTTACCTCGTGTTGCAAAAAGATTAAAAAATAGAAAATTCTTAACTTTACTTAGAAATTTTGATTCACACATTAAACATATAATACTAAAATAACATATTAATTTATTAACTCAAAATAAAAATATAATTTAATGAATTCAGATTGTCTTAATCTCTACTACATGTAAAGTATGATTTATGATTAAAAAAAATCCCAACTATTGAGTTTCAGGTGAAATAAGATATAGCTCACTCAAAGGAGTAGCAAGAATAATGAAGTTTCAAATTTCAATTCCCGTCAACAAATATATCCTTCAAACTAATCTATTAATTATAAAAATTAGTTATGTATTTTAAAAATCTTTATTGAGTCGGTGAATGATAATTTCGTAAGTTAAAACTACTATTAGTTGTAAATATACTTTAAAATCTGATAATTAAAATATTATATCAATGTTAAAGAAAAATAAATTATATATTTTAGAGTAAATTATACTCTTCTGTCCAAAGAGATACCAATATTATAATTTTCTACCTCCCTTAATAAATTTTAAAATATAACACTATTATTTTTCATTAATGTCCAGTTAAAGATACAGTATTATAATATACACCCTCCCCTCCCATAATATATTAAATTTTTGGTTTAAAATTTTGATTTTTCATTTCTTCCATAACACAATCTCATTTCTTCTATGGAGAGCTATCGTTTTTTCATGAAGGATTTTCTTTCCAAGAGCACGACAACTAGCAAAAAAGAAATCCTTAGAAAAAACAAGAACAGTGATACCTTTCTTTTGAACATTGTAGTAACAGGTTCTTTAACTGCTGTTGTTTTTTCTTCTTCGTCATCATTAGATATGTGTTAACTGGAATAATTTTCAGTTTATGGTTAACGTTTCTGTTAGAGTTTATGGTTAAAATTTTGGTTAAAGTTATCAGTTTTAGGTTTTTGATTTATTTTTAGAGTCAATATATACGAGTTCAATTATACAGATTTTCACATAAATAGTATTTTAGATGTATAAGTTTAATTATATTCTTAAAATAAAAAATTAATAAACTAAATTTTTTTATATTAAATACGATTTCAGTACAATTTAATATACAAGTTCAATTTAAAAAAAATTCAGAAATTATATTTTAGAAGTACACTTTAATTATATTCCCAAAATAAAAAATTACTGAACTAAAATTATAAATACAAAATATGATTTTAGCAATATTTGATATACGAGTTCAAATATACAGAATTTAAAAAAAAATTATTTTACATGTACAAAGTTTAATTATATTATAATTAAAATCGTATTTTGTAATTATGATTTTTTCTGAAATTATTTTTAAACTTAGTTTTCGTACACTTGTGAGCTATGTAGCATAAATACTGACTCGAACATTGATAAGATATCGTTACAGATATAGAAATACGTATAATTTCTAAAATGTAGGATACGAAAACACATAAATCTATATATTATATAGTTATGAATTATATAAATTGACAATAAAGATTTATGTGCACAAATATGTTTCATTATTTTATAATCATAATAAAAGTTTATATAGTAAATTTGAATTTTTAAAAAAATTAATGTATTTCTTATTTTAAAAATTGTGTTAAAATCGTGATAGAATTGTCAGAAATTTAATAAATATATTTTGAATTAGACACTTTACCGATATCTGTAATACAAGTGTCTATATCACACATCATTTAAGAGGCATGAGTCTCATAGCTGCGAGTTTTTATTTTGAAATTTTAAAAAATTATATTCTTAATTGACATTTTTAAAATTTAATGGTACACATATTATTTATCCAATTCTAAAATAAAAAACTAATTTATCCATTTACGAATATTTGAATTAAAATTGCACTTTGAGAAAAAAAAAACCTAGTTTGGCGCACAAGTGTCAATTCCGATCTTTGATCGCTTTTTTCTTATTCTTTATCTGCTGGACTAATTATGTGGTTGGTGTTCATCTTTTGCACGTTATCATTCTCTATCCTTCTTAATTGAGATAACGCTATTTTAAATAGAAAAAAAACTACATCATATTTTGTAATTAAAAAAATACTAAAAGAAAAACATATATAATATGAGTGATTAATGAAAATGAAAATAAAATATAAAAAATATTTCACAAATAAAATGGTGTGCTTTCCAACCACAGCAGAAATTTTAGCATAAAAGAAAGATAGTAAACTATTTTCGCAATAATAGTTAGTTTTCTTTTATAAAAGGGCAATGATTAATTATATATAAATTTGTCATATGCAATTATGCACTTTCAAACCAACCACATCCAAAGTTCTATCCTATCAAAAATTATTTCGTACTATTCACAATCTTGAGAAATCAAAAGGTCCACAAAATTTATAGGAAATCTTTAATATATTATTTCTAGATTACTAAAAGTAATGAAATAAAATATTATGATTTTCCACATGCGTGTATCTTTTAAATTTCAAGAGAAAAAAATGTTTTGGTTCCAATAATATCTTTTTCATGTTACTGTTTCTTTGACTTAATTTGTTTATATTTAGAAAAATACGTTAAAATTTAAAACTTCATGAAAAATAATTAAAAGAATTTGAACTCTGGTGTAACAGTTTCAACTTTCAACTCCGCAGGCAAAAGGCTTTCAATTTCAAGTGGAAGCATTTTCCGAAAATAAAGTAAAGGTTTTAAATTTCAATTTAAAAGAAAAACTTAATTTGTATGGTCTGTCTCCAAGGTAAGGAAAGTGAGATACTTTCCCTATCACTAAAAAGAAAAGGCACAAAAAAAAGTTAGTTACAGTAACCAATTTCCAATTTGATTTTCCTCTGCAGATTCAGTTCATAGTTGAGTTCTTTCTATCAATTCATTTGTTGCATTTTCCGAGCTGATTCGGTGAGTTGCATTTTTCTGCTTGCGATCTTTCCTAGCCAGAAACTATGGGGCATGCTTTGTTTTATGCAGAACTCAAGAGACTAAGCCTATTAGAATAATTAAATTAAGTCAATTTAAATTTCGTTTTAGCTTTTGTTTTATATTATTGCTTGTTGGTTGGGTGCACCAAATCTTTAGCTTGAGATTGATTGCTGTGTTTGTTGGCAATGGAATGTGTCCCCAATTCGTAAAGTTTGGTTTTTGAAGTGGAAGGGTGTGGTGCTGTTGTGGAGATCCGGGAGTTGTTTCGTCTCTTATGCCCCATGAGGAGTTTCTTCCCTGCAGAATCCTGTAAAGAGACGCACCCAAATGCTTTGAATCCTCAATCTTGGCTTCAAATTGAAAGAGGGAAACTTCCCAAGTTGTCATCGCATCCTTCCTCTGCCTCGATGTGAGTTTTCTCTCTCTGAACCGGTCCTTTATTTCAATTGAAGATTTGTTTTTCTGCCAATTTAATTAGGTGTTTTGATTTTTTCGTGGGATTGGGGTGTGATTTTGTTTGCTTTCATTTGCTTTAGAGAATCTCTGGTCAAGGTCCCTCAGCCAGCTGTACTACCTTTCTATAAGCCTGCTGATTATGTGGAAGTTTTAGCTCAAATCCATGAAGAGCTTGAGTCTTGTCCTCCACAAGAGCGGTCGAATCTGTTTTTGTTACAGTACCAGGTCTTTAGGGGCCTTGGGGAAGTTAAACTGATGCGTAGAAGTCTTCAGGGAGCCTGGCAGAGAGCCAACACTCTTCATGAGAAGATTATATTTGGGGCATGGTTGAAATATGAGAAGCAAGAGGAAGAACTAATAGCCGACTTGCTTGCCAATTGTGGTAAATGTGCGAAGGAGTTTGCGCCTGTAGATATAGCATCTCATCTTCCATTTGATGTAAATGTAAGTTCTGTGGGAAGAATGACCAAGGAGAACCGCATTTCTCAAAATGTTACTTTTAAAATTGGCGATGAAGAGATAGTTTGTGATAGACAAAAAATTTCTGAACTTTCGGCACCATTTCATGCTATGCTAAAGGGGTATTTCAGCGAATCACGCGCTGAGTCTATAGATTTGTCTGAAAATAATATCTCTCCGCTAGGTATGAAGGCAATAAGTAATTTCAGTTTGACTGACAGTTTAATTGAGGTCCCTCCAAATCTTTTATTGGAGATATTAGTTTTTGCAAATAAGTATTGTTGTGAAAGACTTAAAGATGCTTGTGATAGAAGACTTGCATCCTTGGTTTCCTCCAAAGAAGATGCTGTAGAGCTCATGGAATATGCTCTTGATGAGAATTCAACTGTCCTTGCTGCATCCTGTTTGCAAGTCCTTTTGCGTGATCTTCGTAACTGTTTGAATGACAGTCGGGTAGTGGAGATATTTGTTCATGCTAATAAGCAGCAGCTAGCAGTCATGGTTGGGCCAGGTATATTTGCACTTTTCTGTTTCTTAAGTGAAGTTTCTATGAACCTTAATTCTAGTTCGGACAAAACAGCTCATATCCTGGAACGGTTAGTTGAATTTGCTGAGAATGATAAACAGAGACTGCTGGCTTTACATCAGTTGGGATGTGTAAGACTCTTAAGGAAAGAATATGATGAAGCACGTCTTCTTTTTGAAGGGGCTGTAAAAGCAGGCCATATATATTCTGTGGCAGGTTTAGCTAGACTGGAGTTTATAAAGGGTGACAAGCTTTTATCTTATGAGCAGTTCAGCTCAGTCATTTCATCTGTTACTCCACTTGGATGGATGTATCAGGAAAGGTCATTATACTGTGACAGTGACAAAAGGTGGGATGACCTTGAGAAAGCAAGTAATTTGGATCCTACACTTGCATATCCTTACATGTACAGAGCTGCCTCTTTGATGAGGACGCAGAATGCTCAAGCTGCACTAGCAGAAATCAATAGGATTCTTGGGTTCAAACTTTCACTAGAATGCTTAGAAATAAGATTTTTTATTCATCTAACTCTTGAGGACTACAAAGCAGCTCTATGTGATGTTCAAACAATTCTTACTTTACGTTCAGATTATAGAATGTTTGAGGGACGTGTTGCTGCATCCCAACTCTGCACTCTTGTGCGTGAGCATGTTGAACGTTGGACAACTGCTGATTGTTGGGCTCGGTTATATGACTGTTGGTCTGCAGTTGATGATATTGGGTCTCTGTCTGTTATATACCAGATGCTTGAATCTGATGCAGCAAAAGGTATTCTGTACTTCAGACAGTCATTGCTTCTCCTAAGGTATGTTATGAACTTTTGGAAGCCTCTGGGAGTGAGTCAGTGGTCAAAGATTTAGTGTTGCTAGAGATCATAGTAGGTGCAAATCTCCATATAACCCCCTCCCCTGCTCCCAAACAAAATGTTTTGGTATTTGTAACTGTCATTAATTTTTCAAGCCTTGAACTTAACTCACTGTCATGTCTATTAGGAATCTAACATGGTACTTGGTGTTTTATGTTCACAATATTGAATCATATTGTAAATTTCATAACTAAGAACATGTCAGTGCTAGCTACTTTTGATCTGCTGGTTACTTGCACATGGAAATCTGTTTTTTAGAAGTTGTACATCTGTGATAATAAATTCAGCCACTAAGGACGAAATATCCATAGAACATTATATTTTACTTTGAAATACAATTTATCCTTGTGAAATTGTGTCTGGAAAGGAAGATTCTCTGGCTTCGGGACCTATATCTGTCTGAATACTGACTGAGTTTGATATGATGCCTCTATAAATCTGATGTATTTATTTGACTTAGGTTGAACTGTCCTGAGGCTGCTATGCGAAGTTTACAGTTAGCTCGGCAACATGCATCAAGTGAGCATGAACGACTTGTATATGAGGGGTGGATCTTATATGATACAGGTCATTATGAAGAAGGACTCCGGAAAGCGGAAGAGTCTATTAGTATCAAAAGATCTTTTGAGGCATTTTTCCTGAAGGCCTATGCATTGGCTGACTCTAGCATAGATCCATCATGTTCACCTATTGTTATCTCACTTCTGGAAGATGCATTAAAGTGTCCTTCAGATAATCTGCGGAAAGGTCAGGTATGGTTATATTCTGCTACTTCTACAAAATTATTTACTGCTTGTTAGAATCTAGGAAAATAAATTGAAAATTAATAGAAACGAATGAGAAAAATGAACAATTTTGTTGAGTGATTGAGAACAGGAGAGAGGTCTCATGGAGGCTTTCCCCTTCGTAAAGGATTTCTCCTTTAACACACAAACTTTCATATTTACTTGACAAATCCCCCTAATCTGATTTTTCCTTTGTAACTAACTGATGGACTAATTGGCCATCAGCTGCTCGTATACAGTCCTCTTTATACATTCTAGCAATACCTCTTTTTCATATGTTTGCCAAAAGACTTCCAGTGGACTTAACTATCAACTGAATCCCACTTTGATTATGCACTAGCACTCCTTTGTCTGAATTTTGTGTTGGGGCCAGATGTGTCATGGCTTGCCTCAACAGGGTCTGACCTTGAATTGACTAACCAAGTGTTGCATGACACCCGATATTGGAGTCTGAAACCAATATACATTTTGTGCGCTTTCTGGTCTTTGATTGGACTAGTCTTTCAACAACCAGCTTCTCCTTGATCGTAGAGGCTTTGACACCCATTAGGTCTTCATGCGGGGTGTCTTCAAAAACTAAGATTAGGAGTGGGGTCTCTCCTGCAAGGGCTTTTTCTTTACATAGGATTTCTCCTTTCACACACAAACCATCAAATTCACAGAATGAATCTCCCTAATCTGATTTTTCCTATTGATCTAACCAACCCTTCTAACTAACTAATCAGTCTAGGTAACTAATAGACTAACTGACCAACAACTGTTATTCTTCAGCCCTCATTATACATCCTAACACTACTCGATGGCTTATGACCACATGTGTATGTTAAAAATAGACTTCCAATTTGTAGAACGGTATTATTATATTAACGTTATTCCTATACTATTTGCTAGAGATATAAATGCTGCCCCTAAAATTGAAGCATATCTGTCATATGCAGCTTTTACACATGTTTGTTAACATATTGACTTTGGAGAAGTTTAGTGAAAATATATATCTAGTTGATCATTTAAATTCACAATGGAGGTGTTGATTTCTTTAGAAGAAATCTTCTCACGAATGAAATAGTAGTATGTTTTTATGTTTGTTTTCCTTATGATAGTTTGACTAAAGGCAAAGTTCAATGGTGGTTTTTGTTGTCACTAATGTTTCATGGGTCTATTCCAAAACTTCAATTCTTGAAGTATTTGTTTCAACAAAACAAATTCATATGTAGTGAGAGCCACATCATAATATTCTTATTCTACACGTGATTGTGCAACCATAACATGTTTTTGGCTTTTCCATGAGAGGAGATTACTATCAATAAAAACATAATATCCCAGAGTTGATAGTTGATGTTGAGTTATGAGGAGATATTATCAATCTTTGTAATTACTACATCTAAGATATTGTAGGATACTAAAAGAGATATTGCAATAATTATTCTAGGGGTGCAAAGCTCTTTATAATGCATTGGTTTACAATTGAATTAACCAAGATCTAATCAATTTACGTTTGCATAAGCTACAATGTCTATGTGTCCTTTTTTTGGTGTAATGTTTGTTTGCCTATATTTTCATATATTCACCCTTTCTAGGTATTAAGATGTGTGTGTGGTAAAGAAACCAAAGCCAACTCTCCATCAACAACAAATTCAGGTGATTGCTTCATGTGAACCTCCTCCTTTAAGTCATCACACAAAAAGGCTTCCTTGTTGTTCTTGCGATGCGATAGCCATTGATAACAAAAGATATGAATGCAATTAGAATCCCTACATAAGTTCAAGAGGGATTACAAGATAATTATTGGGTTCAAGCTATAAATGAAGAGATGTGTGCGCTGTAAAATAGTCAAACTTAGGAGGTTGTTGACAGGCCACGAGATAGAAAGGTTGTGGGATGCAAGTGGGTTTACATAGTGAAATATTGGTCTGATAACACATTGGATCGTTACAAAGCAAGGTTAGTTACAAAAGGATGTATTCAAACATATAGTGTTGATTATGAGGAGACATTTGCTCTAATAGCAAATATGAATACTATTACTATCAGAATCATTCTTGCATTAGCAACACATTTTTCTTGGAGTTGCAACAGTTTGATGTTAAAAGTCCCTTTTTGCACGGACGTCTAAAGGCAAAAGTGTACATGGAGATTCCACTTAGTTTTAAGGAATAAAATATGTAGGCGGAAGAAAACCTTGTATAGACTCAAGTAGTTTCCCATGCTTGGTTAACGAGACTTATTCAAACTATGATTTCCTTCAGGGTATCGGTAGAGTCAATTTGACCATACTCTATTTATCAAACATTCGTTAGCAGAGAAACTTACTCATATCGTGGTCTATGTAGTTAACATGATTATTGCAGGATGATGAACATGAGAAATTGATCTTGAAAGAGAAGCTTGTTACTCAGTTTGAGATGAAGGATCTAAAAAATTAAGGTCTTGAGATACAAGTTGTCTATTGGAAAAAAAACCATTTTTATCTCCTAAAGAAAATATGTTCTAATCTAAATCTTCTCAAAGATACAAGTAAAATTGATTGCAAGGCCACTATAGTTCCTATAGAAAATAACCATATAATTAGGATCGATGAAGATAGCTTTGCAGTAAATAAGGGTCAATATCAAAGGCTTGTAGGGAAGCTCATTTACTTAGCTCACACCTGACCAAACATAGCTTGTGTTGTGAGTGTAGTCAGGTAGTTCATGCATGATCCAAGAGAACGACACTTATAGACTGTGAATAGAATCTTTCAATATTTGAAGACAAGTCCAGGAAAGGGATTGTTGTTCAAGAAGGATGGAAAATTAAAAATGTTCCCTCCATCTTTCTGTTAGGACTCATGATGACAATGAAGTCCCATTGACAACCAACTGTAGTTTTCTCCAGAAGTGCCAAGAACAGAATGTAAGATTGGAATCCAAGACTGCCATCTCTTCAATCGTGGTCTGTCTCCATTTTCAATCGTGGTCTGTCTCCATCCTTGATAGGAAAGTGCTTCTTGGACTGTTCACTATCTGAATATTTTGATTGTCATTGAACACTTTCAAAGTTGGCTTTTAAGTCAGCGGGTTCTTTGACACCAAGTAATTTTATCAAACATCTTTGGAAAATCTTGAAGAGAATAATATTGATTCTAAGTATGTCTTGGGAATTAAAAATAGTAACACAGGTACAATACTAAAGCCACACATAAAAAATAGAACACCAGTTTAAGTAAATTTTACAATTTAGTTTCTCATTCTATAATTTAAATATATGAGATTAATTTTACAAAACGATGAGGAAATTAATGTGGATGCCACACATGATACAAGTAAGATGCTAAAATGGAGAAAAATATCGAAAGTTGTTATTTGTAATCACAATATGCTTACCAAGCTCAAAAATAAGTTTTGCGGCTGTCCATTTGTCTATAGTCTATGGTAACGAATGATGGGCTTTAAAGGGACAAGAGAAAAAATGCAGGAGTATAAAAAATTGAGAATGTTAAGATAGATGCGTGTTAATTATGGTGGTTTGGACATGTACATACAAGACACTGTAAGCACCAACTAAGAGAGTAGATTGTGTGTTTTTTAATCCTGTGAAAAAGGGAGAACTACCAAGAAGGATATTGGTGGAAATTGTTACAAAGAATTTTACTGTGAAAAATGTCTCTTGAGATTTGGTCTTCCTTCAGCCAAATGACATCAGATGCCTTACTTCCTAGAATAAGGCTTTGTTGTTACTGTTGTTGTAGTTTCTCGTGTTATAGTGGGGATGCTCGGGAAGGCAAAATAGATGAAGCTCATCTGGGAAGATTCAGATGCATCAAATTTCTGTAGCAGATCAATGGACAATGGGAGGTGGTGCATGTTCTGAGGCTTCATATGGAGGTGCACGGTGGTATCTAGCAAGAGGGCTCAGAGGGATGGCAGGTTGGGACTTTCATAGGCACTGTGCTTCTTCACTTTGACAATAAGTTGTTTGAACAGGAGCTCCAAACTTGATGGTGGCTGGAAGTACAAGATATTCAGGCCCAAAACTTGCAAGCTCTTTTATCAATTTAAATAAGAGTTTTTCTATGTGAATGACTAGAGAGAAATTTCTAATCCTCACGAATTATAATTACAATGTACACAATTTAATTAGTTTTAGGGACTCGCCACACCCAACATAGTAAGCATATAATCTTTTTCCTATTCTATATACAGAATGTATCGGCTACAAACAAGGAATATCAAAACATTGTATTGATGAACTATTTATCATGGCTTTCAAATGAAAATGCTTATTTACCCCATTCCCTCTGCGTTCTAATTTCTGGATTTGTACATTCTTGTACTACGGTGGTTGTAAGTTTTTGCTAGTCTGTGGAAGTCCCGTGTAAGAACTATGAAGCTCTTTTGTTTTTGCTGAACTCAAAGTTTTCGTCTATTATACTCTTACAACTTGTAATATCAATGTGTTTCTGCAACTTTGTACATAATTAATTCGTTGTTTAAAGACTTTGAATTCCATTTAATTTTCCAGGCACTGAACAATCTTGGAAGTGTTTATGTTGACTGCGGTAAATTGGACTTGGCTGCTGATTGTTATATCAATGCCCTTAAAATCCGACATACCCGAGCTCATCATGGTCTTGCACGTGTTCATTGCCTAAAAAATGACAAGACTGCTGCTTATATGGAAATGACAGAACTTATCAAGAAAGCAAAAAACAATGCATCGGCTTATGAGAAGAGGTCTGAGTATTGTGATCGTGAACAAGCAAAGACAGATTTGGAGATGGTCACTAGATTAGATCCTCTTCGGGTGTATCCTTATAGATATCGGGCTGCAGGTCAGTGTTTTACCTAAGTATAGTAAATATGCAACATCTGGACCTTTTCTGCTAGAGTAGATGAATGCAACCATGCATGTGCTGTGAATAATTACGTGCTATTGGGTGCGTACTAAGTGGTATAGAGTCAAGCATGGAATGTCTATCATCTTCATTGTCTATCTTTGATGGCTTAGCTTCCAAACTGTTTAAGTGGTATGCTTTAGGATCCATGTTAAACGTTTTTTTGCCAGTGATAAAGTGTATTTGAAAGAATATGTTGAAGAGTGCCCTGCTAACATTTTTGTTAAAACAGTGATTTCAGTTTTAAAGAATTTCCTACCATGTTGAATGTTGGTTATTCTGATGTTATAAAGATTCATACCTTCAGTGGTTATCTTAAAGTTTCCAAATATTAGATATTTCCATTATTGTTGTCATTGTTGGGGCTGCCATATTTTATTGTGAAATAGTTCGATTGCTGATAGCCCAGTAGTGCTGAAGTGTTTTGGTATTTGTGGTTGCAGTATTGATGGACAATCACAAGGAAGAGGAGGCCATAGCCGAACTCTCGAGAGCAATCGCATTTAAAGCTGATTTGCACCTTTTGCATCTACGTGCAGCTTTTCATGAACACAAAGAGGACGTCTTAGGTGCTCTAAGAGATTGTCGTGCTGCCCTCTCAGTGGACCCAAACCACCAAGAAATGTTGGAACTTCATAGTCGAGTCAATAGACACGAGCCGTGAGTCCAAATCATGATCAAATGGTAGATGGAATCAATTGCACATTCAAAATATGGCTGCACTGAAAAAGTTACAGTCATATACCTTGAGGAATGCACATCATAGTGATGACCACCATTTGATCAACTTAGTCATGAAAATCAAATTTGTAACATAGAAAGTATAGTTAAATTATTGTTCTTATTGTTATCCTGTCTATAGTAATGAACCTGTCAACTATTACCATTTTTTTAGCCCCGGGGGAGTAGTCCCAATTTTGTAATTGTTAATCTTGATTTTTTTGGGGTATATTACGATTGTCAAATGTGTTGTTTATCTTTCTTGGTTAAAATGGTGTGCAAGGCAAAAAATATTTATTTACTGCAATGTCACATGGTCTTTAACCAGTAGTAGTAGTAGTAGTATGCATGAAATATTGTTAATCCATAAAAATGAATTCTCCGGACAAACTATTTTTATCCTTTTACTTTTGTTTACTTTGAAACATAGAAAAAACTAATATAAAAGCTTTACTAGCAAGCTTGACCTATATGAGCCTCCAGTTTTTTTGTTTGATTTTCTTACCTTTCAAAATTCAAGATAGTGTAAGTTATCTTGATATATTTATTCAAGTGTAATAAAAATAAAAAACTTCTACTTTATTATAATAGAGGTGTCATTAGTTTGTCACACCCAAGATGGTCAAAATCCGAACATAAAATTGTATGTATTCATGAATTTTTCTCTCTCTTTAATCTTGTGTTACTTCAAAGTTGTGATTTTAGTCGATCGTATCAGATTGTGGTTGTATATCACATCTCCCACGAGTTGCGTTTCTCGTGAGCCTCGGAGCAATTGCTCTTGCAACCTCAATGTTCCTTATGGTGGTGCCTCTTGCAATGGTTCTTGCTCGTACTATACTCCTCGTGACACATCTCGTGATACACCTTGCAACACCTATATTTCTCTATTTCTAGGTTATTTTTTTATGCTGGGTTGCATGACCCAATTTTATAAACCAAAACTTAAGTCTAGTTTTTTTCCCTTCAAAGCTCAATTACTTAACCCAACTCACCCCATTGCCTAAAACATCATGTTACCCCCACACAAACTATTGCGTAAAAACTATTGTGAGTTGTGATTATCTCTCTTCCTTAGTTAAAAGATGTCATGAATCACTCTCCCTTTTCCAAAATATGTCACAACTGTCGTTCACCCTTTACAAAAAAATAGACTTATGTTCTCCCTTTAGCTATTTTATATCTCTTTCCCTCACTTTCATTTCATTCTATCTTTCTCCCTCTTTGTTTATTACCACTGCACTACACTACTCTACTCTTCTTTTACAATAAACAAAACTGCATTATTGCCAAATATTACTTATCCCTTTAGAATTTTTTCTCCTATCATTAAAATAATTTCAAATCCAACTTCAAACTCCTTTGTACCCATGGCTCCCGACAATGCTGTAGGAAATAAGAGTGATATAGGTTGAAAACATTGTATTTCAATTGGTGAGGTGTTAGGGAACTTCAATGCAAATATTGTCAAAAGTTAATAAAAATGAGAGTTTATCCGTTGAAGCATCATTTAGCTAGTACTCAAAAGGATGTTGGAGCTTGTATGGGTATTGTCAATGAAGTGGAGAAGGAATGAGTGAAATTGTTTTTGCTTTGCAACAAAATTCAATCAAGAAATCAAACACTAATAAGGAGGAGGAAAATGCAGAAACATGTAAGAAAAGAAAAAAAACATTGAAACATTTGACAATGACATTACTCCTACAAATATTTTAAGAAAAGAGTAATTAGTACACAAGCCACCATGAAGTATGTCAAATAATCAATGGATTTTCCCACAATAATGTTATACATTTCAATATGGCAAAGAGTAAAAAATTTAATGTTACATTTGGTTTAGTTTTAAGACATGACCTTGAATTTAAACATCCATCCAATCATGAGATTATAGTCAAATATTTGAAGAAGGAAGTGAAAAATACATCATTCGCTTTTACAAGCACATAAAGATGAATGAAAGAAAGCAGGATGCACGAGTATGCCAGATAAGAAAATAACAATAAGAAACTTCCTAGTGAATGACCTAAAGGAATCATGTTTCTAATGTCCATAGAGGCACATGTTATATCTAAAATGTTGAATTTTTTTAAGATGATGAATAACATTGATGAAGCAGTAAGGGACAATGTTGTTCAAGTTGACAAATAATGTAACAAACTATAAAGTTGTTGGTGAAATGTTGATGGCAAAGAGGAAAATTATTTTTTAACACCTTGTGTTGCACATTGTATTTAATGTTGGAGGGTTATGAGAAGAAGGTCCCAATTCATGAGTAGAAAATTCCATAAGGTAAAAAAATAGAACTTTTATCTATTCAAGAACTTCTCTAATTTATCTACTATAACAGTTCATGAAAAGAATATTTTTTGGTGAGAGATGGTATAACTTGCATTGCAACATCTTAATTAACCTTAGGGCGCATTCATGAGAACAAATGAGTTTTAATTAGAACTTGTACTAGCAATTAATGGACGTCTAATAGGATTTATAAAAGAAGGATAAAAAAATACCTAAAAGGTGGTGTGATTTTGAATAATAATTTTTTTTGCATAATATCATAAATTGTTTATAGCATTGTCTTTAATTGAAGTGATGGTTGATTAGAATAAAAAACCAACCACAAGGTTCATGTAAGAAGTAATGGATCAAACTAAAAAGAAGATACAAAAGACTTTCAATGTTGTCAAAGAAAAGGTATCCAATCTAACTCTATATATTTATTTATTAAGTTAGTGATTTGGAAGCTAAAAAAAATAACTCAATGTAATATATTTTGATTAGTTATTTTTCTCTATGAAAAATCATTTATGAAAGGTGGGACAAACAACTTAATAGACATTTGTATGTTGTAGGCTATTTTCTTAACTCTCAAATACATTTTCACCTTGGATTTAAAGTTGAATTGGAAGTGAAACAAGGTTTAATGGATGTCTAACAAGGATAGTGTAGGATGAGGATGAACAAATTTTGATTGATATTCAAATTGATGATTTCAGAAAACAAGAAAAATATTTTAGTTGTCGCTTAACTACTAGGTTAATCCATTTAATAAAGAATTCAATAGATTGGTTGGAGTTTTATGGTAATAAGCATTAAGAACTACAAAACATTGTCATTCATGTATTGATTTTGACATGTAACTCCTTTGAATGTGAGTGTAATTTGAATTCTTATAAGATAGTAAGTTAATATTAGTGATATATATATATATATATAGATATATATAATTATTAGTCTACTTATTGATTATTATATTTGTCTTTTCATTTGTTTATGTCCACACATATAGAAGAATGGATTAAAGTAAAGCGCGATCAGTGATGTTGTTTTTGTTATGACTAATTTAAAATTAGTTAAGAAGAAACAAAATAAGAAAATTAATTCAAATTAATATTGATGATTATTCATCCTTTTGAAATTTGGATGAAACTTTACATCAACATGATTTAGACATCAACATGTCTTCCTTCCATGTTTCAATTGTTGAGGAGCGGTGTCTTCTTCACATATTGGATATGCTTTATGACCCTTAACACCATACCCTGATAAGTTACTATATGCCGGAAAGTCATTGATGATGCAAAATAACATGGCATGCATCTTGAAAGTTTCATTAACAAATTCGTCAAATACTTCAACACTCTGATCCCACATTAACTTCAAATCTTCAATTAGGGGACTTAGATAAACATCTATGTCATTTCCTGGTTGTCTTGGACCGGATATCACCATAGACAACATCATGTATTTTCGCTTTATGCACAATCCATGAGGTAAGTTGTAATAACTAGTAAAACAAGCCATGAACTGTGATTCATACTCATATTACCATACAAATTCATTTTGCTTGTAGCTAAACCAAGTCGGATATTTCTTTACTCTTTACCAAACTCTGGAAACTCGTTATCAAATTTATTCCATTGAATAAAATCAGTTGGATGTTGATACATGTCATCACATTTCCTTTCATCTGCATGCCATCTAAGATTCTTAACATCATTTAAACGCTTCATCATTGGAATGATAGGAAGATACCACATAACCTTCATTGGGGGTTCATGTTTTTCTATCTCTTCAATAGTATCATCATTTTTTTGTTTCAACTTATAACGTGATAACCCACACCTCGGACAATTTTTCAACAATTCAAAATTTTTCCTGTATAATATACAATCATTAGGACATGCATGTATCTTTTTATACTCCAAACCCATCAGACATAGAATCTTTTTGGCCTCATAATTACAATTAGGTAGAGTATTTCCCTCTGGAAGCATATCCTTCAACAACTGAAGCAATTCCGTGAAACTTTTATCAGTCCATCCATTTAATGCCTTCAAATTCACCAATCTTAACACCACCAACAACCGTGTGAAGTTATTTGATCGCTTGACATACTTCCGTATCCATGTGCTTCTGCAAAAAGACTCAGCTTCAATATCACAAATCATGTCCTCAAATCGATCATCATGTACTTCACCATGTACTGCATCATCCATGGTAGACCCCACATATTCTTCGAATATGGAAACACTTGGTAAATTTAATGATTCACCATGTCATATCCATGTTGCATAAGATCGTAGAAACCCATCACATAGAAGGTGCTCCCTTATTTTGTTAACATCCAATCTCCTTCCGTTCAAACAATTAACGCACAGACACCTAACTATACTTCATCTTGACCACTATTGTTGGCGTTATGTTGTGCAAATTGTATAAATTTTTCTACTCCTCTTTCGTACTCATCACTTATACGAACAAAGTTAATCCAATCTCGGTCCATTATGTTTTGTAATGGTCATTTAGGTGTTCACTAATGAGTGTGAAATCTCATGTTTGTCGAGGGTCGAACACCCCCGAACTCAATATCAACATGTATCAATTGTCGAGGGTCGAACACCCTCAGACTCAATACCAACACATATCAATTGTCGAGGGTCGAACACCCCCAGACTCAATACCAAAACGATAATTCTATTATAACCTAACAACTAACATTTTATAAATTAATAATAAATATAAATTATAATAAATACTAAATATACAAATTAAAAATCATTAAATTAATTATAAATACTAAATAATATAAATCTATTTACAATCTAACAATTTAATAATTCTATTAACAACTAACATAATGTAAATATAAATTAAAAATAATTACAAATTATAATAAATACAAAATATACAAATTAATAACACTAAAAAGATATTAAAAAAAATTAAAAACACCACCAACCTTGTGCGTGAAGGTAGAACGATGGTGAAGGGCAACGACGGCTAGCAGCGGCAAAGAAACAAGTGGTGACACCGCAAAACCAATGAAAACAATTGTGGTAGCCAATGAAAGAGTAATGACAACAAAGAAAACTTTCACCAATGAAGGAGAGAAACCAATAAGAGAAACCAATAAGCAATGGAGGAGAATGGAATGAGTGAATATTAAGGAGAAATAACTTATAATGAGTGAATGTCTCAACGGAGATGAAGAAGAAGCAGAGAGCACGAGAGTAAGACAAAGTGCAAACATAGACAAACGAAAAACGAAAGCGTAAGTGACGTGCTTCAAATTAGGATAATAAAATGACTCTAAAACAATGGTTCTTAGGTAAAACCTCCATTTTATACCAAAGTTGCTTGGTCAAAAATGACAGTTTCACCTACCATCGTCATTTTATACTCGTTTTAATTTCAAAAATACCACCACATTCTGATGGACAATGTTTAACAATAAAAACATTGTAAATTTAGTATCGTAAATGGACTTTTTTATCACTAATAAATTTATCACACAGAAAGTGATTGCAGTTTATTGATTTTGTTGTGGTTTATTATTATAAATAATACATAATATATTTATCAATGAAATAATATATAAATTATTCAAATCAAGTAGTATAAAATTAATAACCAATTTAAATAATTGGTTATTTATTTCATAAGATAAAAATTTATTTTAACTAACTAAATAAATAAAAGAAGTAAAGATAATTTAAACGAAATGTAAAAGGTAACATTTACGTTAATTTTATAAAAAAAATGAAAAATCAATGATGAATACATGTCTTAAAAGTAAATTTAGGAATATTAATTAGTTGATTTGTTCCAATTTATAAAATAATTTTAATTTTAAAAAAATGGCTATAATTTTTTTATATGAACATGCTTTGATGTGACATATTTTCACGAAAAAAATTATGTAAATAATATGATAAAGTTTAATGATGGAGTATAAAAAGATAAACAATGACTCTACATATGCTATTTATTATAAATTTAATTAAAAATTATGGTGACGACTTTCTTAACTTTTAATTCCATAATATAAGCTACTTGTCTCTTTAAGGTCGCGAACATGTTGGGAAAGTGAAAAAAAAAAACAGAAACCATCCTTTCAAAAGGAGGCAGAAAGAAAAGACCACCAACAATGTACCAAACAAAAAAGAGCCACTAATAATAAGTGTACCAAATTAAAAACAACAAGTCTAGTGATACAAGATCTAGTAGTTTCTAGAAGTTTCACCAGATTTGTTTCCATAATATTGAATAGATTTTTCTTGCTACGTGTCGTGATGATATTTCATCCACATCAAATTCACAGTATAATAATCCTGACATAGTTGAAGAACAAGAACTAAGAACCATAGCTTCCTTCTTTTTTTAATTGTAAGAAAGTAACATGTATCCAAGAAGGTGAGAGGATGCATATATTATAATATAATAATGTGTTAAAAGGGGTGATATTGTGAGTGAGTGGCTTAATAAGATTAAAAAAATGCAAGTTGAAGATATGATTGTGGGAACTGGATTTTCTGCATGGCTGACTCACTCTCACAATCCAAGGATATAGATTGGAGTAGAGTGTTGGTGGTGTGTCACCAAATTGTCATTAACTAGTTGCATATTTTGACTATGTTCTTTTTTGTTAATTATATTATTATTATAAAATACATAATTCTTTCAAAAAAAAATACTTCATATATATAACTTGGTCAATTATATTTTTTACTTATAATATTTAAACTCAAAGACTCACTTTGAAAATGTAAATATTTTAATCCTTAAATTTCACAACTTGTGTATATTTTTAGTATTATAGGTACTTTTCGTCTTTTAAGATATCTAGATATTAGTTCTTTATTTATTTTTTTTCATATATGGGATTACGGGTGCTGAGTTTCATATACCTATGTTCTGTTTCTTGATTCTGCTGTTACGACCAACTAGAGATGGTGGTAAATTTGAGCAGATCTATTTTAGGCACAAATAATCTGACTAATAAAGAAAACAAAGTACAATTTAATTTGGAGTCATCAAACTTTTGTAGTTCAAATACACATATGAAATACATAATAATAAAATCAATAAACAAATAATAATAATAGACTCAAAAAGTGAACTTTAAACTTAACTCAACTTCATAAAACAAGTTTAATAAAGTGAGGTTTGCACTCACTTATATACTATGAAAGACTCTAATATTTAGTCGAGGTAGGATCTACAACATAACATATGTGCGGTACATGTTAAGAATATTATCTAACATACATTTATTTTATTTAATATTTTAATCATAAAAGCTAGTTATTTTTACGCTAAATAAAATATTAATGTTTCAAATATATAAACTCACAAAATCAAAAAATTACATAAGGTGGTGAGAGAAATGAAAAAAAAAGTTTTATTAAATAAAAAAATTATTAAAAAGTTGGCATATGTATATGTAAAGAGGAATAATTGGTATATTTTATAACAAGTTATTTAAGGATGAACAAGTAACTGATATTTTCCGACCAAGAACTGATATTTTGGGTTGAAATTGAAAACCTAGGATTGGTTTGATCCACACTTTAAAATAATGGATTCAACAGGGGTTTTCTTAAAGGAGAAACAAAATATCCTTGTAAGAATTTGGGTGTAACCATTAAGGTCGGTTGAAAAAAGAAAAGAAAAAAAGTACAGAAACCATCGTTTCAAGGTGGGAGGAAGAGACCAATAATTCGTCTGCCAAAAACTTAAAATAAGATAGAAAAATAGTACATTCGAGAACATTGTAGAAGATTCATTGGGTTGATTTGAAGTATAAATAATTTATAATGCTACGTGCCACTAGGATAATCTGTCCACACCCAGCATCTGAAGAATATAAAATAGGAGCAAGAAGGGAGAAGCAATGCGCTCTAAACGAAACAAGTTCGTTTTTGAATGGGTCACAGAGAATCAAATATATTATTATAGTGAAGAAGGATATGCATATAAAAATACAGGTTGGAGGTTTTGGTGGTGAGGAAGGTTCTGGATTTGTGGTGTGCAAGCATGGGCTGGATCTGCATGGCTGATTCACTCACTCAGTGAGCCACTAAGATCGAGGGAATTGATATGGAGAAAGTGTGTGTGGTTTTAGTGGCGTGTCACACACTACTTTGCTTCTCAATAAATTCATTAATTAACACTCTTTTATTAATTAAATATTATCTTTACCTTTCTTCTTCTTAATGTGCTTTCTGCTTTCCAACTCCGTGGGCGAATATTTTGCTTTATCCATCTCAACATTCTGCCTTTTGTTTTTCGCTTTTTGTCTCTACAACGTCTTCTCTCACACCACTTCTTTTCATGCTTATAAAAATAATACAAAATTTCTTATAACATAAAAACATCAATTACAAAAAAAAAAAACAAAAACAGAAGTCCTGTGCCACATGGCTCTAATTTAATTTTCTCAAACAATTTTAGGATCTGATCGAAATTGATTTAAATTATTATCACAATTGTAAAAGCTTTAATCACTAATATTATTATTAATTATACCATTAATATTATTAAAATTATTATTCTTATTATTAAAATTATTAGTATTATATATTGATATTAATATTAATATAAATAGCAGTATTAATATTTTATTATTACTATTAATACCAAAATTTTAGTATAAATTATTTAAAATTTAAAATTTATAATTAAAACATTAATAACCAATTAGATATTAATTTAAAAAATATTTATCAATAATAAAAATTAATTTATATATTAATATTTTTTTAGTCTTTAAAATAGTATTTAATTTAATTCATATAACAATTAATTGTTTTTTATTTCTAAAATTAATTTTTATTTAATAATTTTATTATAGTATTATAATCGTTATTCTTATTATTTGAATGTGAAGACTCTTGATATAAATGGTTGAAAAAGAAATTGTGAGTTTATAAGCCTTTAAAGTTAGGATTGAGTAATGAAAGAATCATTTTGTTTGTTAATTTCACTCTTTGAAATTCATTCAATTGATTATTGAATTATTTACTAGATTTAAATTTATCGATCACAAATTGAATCGAGTATAGCTATTCATCTTCATTTACGCGGTATGAGTTAACTTTTTAAATTCATCAACCCACATTGGTTTGATCCGCCTAACTTGTCAATATTTATGGTACTTTTTGAGAAGGGGTATCATGCTTTTAGAATTAAAATTTGTGATTGTTAATATTTTATATGAAACTTTATTTACATTAATTTCTTTATATATTATTTGATTTATTAAAATATTATTGATATTTATTTTGTTTTGTTAGACATTAAACCTTGTTTGATTAAAATATTAAAGTTTGATTCAATTTCATTGTTGTTTCCTACGGTATTGTCTACGGCCGAGAGGTTGACCGATTGGAAAATCGAAAGGTTGACCGAAAGGTAAAAAATAAATAAAAAAATAAAAAATAAATAAATAAATAGTTATTGTGGCAATGTCCATCTAAAGGACTCAAAACATAAAGGGTGTGTTTAAAGAAGATTGGGTGCAAAGAGTAAAAGTTCAACTGGGTTTTAAGCCCAATAAGAAAGTGCTATAAATAGGTGATCAATCCAAGAGGTAAGGGGTGAATTTAAATTAACTAGTACCAATTATGACTTTGGTATCAGAGCATCTTTCATGTATACACCCATCTGTGAGAGGAGATCGGACCAAGAACCGAGAGATGTAGTTGACCTAGCCTAGAGAAGTGAGAGTCTAAAAGTCATATCCAAGTCTAAGCTGAAAGCCCAGACTGAGAGCTTGCACCGAGAAGTCAACAGCCTTAGAAGAAAGAAGATTGTTTCTAGACCCTTGCAAGAACACTTACATTTTTATTGTTCAAAAAATGATATAAAGGACTCCAATCAAATAAATAGGTCGAAAAAAATAAAGTTGCAAAAAAAAAAGATAAAATATTTTTAAAAAATATTAAAAATTGGCAAATCATATAATGAGATGAATTACTAATTTCAACCATTATAACCGGATCAGCCTGATCTATCTTACTTTTAACGGGTGAACAGTTAAATCGAGTCAAAATACCATTCTTATCCATATTTCATAAATAAATATAAAAGAATAAGATTGTAAGAGAAATAAAAAAATTTCATATAAGTTGTAAAAGATAACTTAATAATGATCAAAACAAAAAGTCAAACGCCATTTATTTAAAAAAATGATTTTTATATTTTTAAAGTAATATTTCTTAAAAGTAAAAAAAAATCTTATATTATTAACATTAGTCATAAAATTTAATATTGAGAAAAATGTATTAAATTAATTAAGATTTTTTCGGTAGAAGAAAAAAAGAATAAGTTTGGAAAAAGAAAAAAAAGAGAAATAAAAAAGAGCGAGACATTAGTTATTTCTATTATATTTTTCTTAGCCGAACAATTTTTTTTTATTCCATCCTTACATATTTAGATTAACTTTTTTATATTTTTATCTTCATTATATTTTACCCTTTTTCTCTGGTCAACCAAATAGAAAGGGAGTTGAAAAGAGAATTAAACAATAAACATGTGATCAACTGTTACAAATGTTATAGTATATAAAATTACCTATTTTTAAATGGATAACTAGGATGACAGTATATGTGAAAAACTAAATTTGTTTATTCTTGGAGTGGTTTTTCTGCATCGAAACCCTCTCATAAATGATTTTTTCTAAAACAAACATATTCATAATTGAAATGTAAAAGTCGACATCAGTGTAATATTATACACAATTGTTTATTTTCTAATTTATACATATGACCATGTAAACAAGGTTTTATTGTTGAGAAAAATTTTTGCCACACAAAAAGTAAGCAGTGAGGTGACATTAGATTTTTATGTACGGAAATACTAAGCAAAGGTTTTTTGTCGGATTTAGTGGCAGAGTTAAGCTTACCTCCCTGGACCAATAAAAAATTTTAACACTAAAATTTAGTTCTGACAAGAAACAAATAAGGTGTTTTTTGATCCATCTGCTTCGCAAAATCCTTTTCATAAGTTGTTTGTGGTTTTGAAGGTTATAGTTTTAATGAACCAACCAAGTGGCTTCTCACATATGTTAGGATCATATATTATAAAAATATCAATATTCCAATGAAAACCACTCTTTCAATGCCAACTTGTGAATCCCGCAGCATTAAAAAACCAGACATCCCCACCACCACGCTCTTCTGCTTCCCTCTGTAACTTCCAGAACTTTCCCACCCACTTTCTCTCTCTCCCTCTCTCGTCCACTTGCTATTTCCGGAAAATGGTGAATAAAACAAACCCTATTGCTTCCAACAACAACTCTAGAATCTTCTAATTAAATCTCCTTTTATTTAATTTCATACATAATATATTTTCTCCACTCTTAATCTCTCTCTCCCTACATAAACCCTCAAAACACTTCATCACCTTTCTTCCTAGATAGGTATGTATGTGTTATCACAAACAAACACTATCCTGTTTTTAACTGCTCAAACGACTTTCCAAACAAGGAAACAGAGTCCTCTGCATTCTTGCTTCACAAACCAAACTCCAAACCAAACTCCAAACCTTCACTTTTCTCTCATTTCTAACTCAAACAAACCCCTTTCCCTCAATTTCAGTTATATTCGGATTACGCTGCTGCACTATATCCGCTTTCTCTCTTCTTCTTCTTCTTCTTCTTCTTCTTTATTTGCTTCTTTCATTCTCCTCTGTTTCCAAGTATTTTTCACTCCTATTTTTCTACTCTGCTTCATGTCAAATTCATCCTTAGTTTCTACATGTCAACAAACCTAACAAACATTAACTTGAAGCCAAGAGCGAATTGAATTAACATATAGGGACCTTAACAAATCGAATTTGTTTATTTTTCAAAATGAACTATTTGTACCCTGTGAAAGAAGAGTACTCGGAATCGCCACCACCATCATCGCCAACGTCTCAAACAGGAGCTGATGAGTCAACAATGGTTCCTCTTCCGAGGCCAATGGAGAGGCTTCACGAAGTAGGGCCACCCCCATTTCTGACCAAGACTTATGATGCAGTGGAGAACCCCACCACTAGCCACATAGTTTCATGGAGCAGAGGCGGTGCCAGCTTTGTGGTTTGGGATCCTCACGCTTTCTCCAGAGACCTTCTCCCTCGATACTTCAAGCACAACAATTTCTCCAGCTTTGTACGGCAACTAAACACTTACGTAAGTCTTCTGTTTACCACAATCTTCTTCACTCGTTTCCTTCCACTTTTATGGGATTAACGTTTCTTCCACTTTTATGGGATTGAAGTTTCTTCCAGTTTGATTGATGGATTAACGTTCCACAAAACTTCAAGTGCAGTTTCAATAGTGTTTTCATGGTGTTCTCTTTCTAGAATTGTGTTTCTATATTTGATGAAAACTTCTTGTATGCGAATTAACTGAGTAAAATTTCCAATTCTCATTGGAAAACTGTACAAGAAATATCTATGAAACTGTATACTGAATAGATAAGTAATAATCCAATTAAGAAACAATCTTTTTCTTTGAATGAAAGATAACTCTATCTCTTTTTTTTCTTCTAGCTTTTTGTAGTGGAATATAATTTCACTGTTCTATAATTTTAAATTTTGTTTCTTCTTAGTCACAGCGGTAAGTTTTCATATTTTTTTATTATTAAAACTGACTACAAAATTTATTATATGGTACTGTAGTATTTAAATATTCAAAGTCACATGTAGCCTAGTGGGTTTCTTTCTAGATTTCTAGATCTCTCTATTCTCCTCTCTCATTTATTCCTGCTGTGGCCTGCCGTAGTGGTACAGTTTGGAATCAAGCTCTCTCAATTTGATCATTTTCTATCATAATAACTACAGCAGTTATGGTTTCAATTTATTGAGTATGTTGATTTTGGGTACTAAATATGGGGTTAAATTTCATAGGGCTTTAGAAAAATTGATCCCGATAAGTGGGAGTTTGCAAACGAAGGATTCCTGAGAGGGCACAGGCACCTTTTGGCAAACATAAGGAGAAGAAAGCAACCTTCTCAGCCTTCTACTCAACAAGGACAAGGTCACTGTGTTGAAGTTGGCCATTTTGGACTTGATGAGGAGGTTGATCGTTTGAAGCGTGACAAGCACGTGTTAATGATGGAGCTTGTGAAGCTGAGACAGCAGCAGCTGAATACCAGATCACACCTTGAGGAAATGGAGGAGAGGCTACGAGGGACAGAAATTAAGCAGCAACAGATGATGGCCTTCTTGGCTAGAGCTTTGAAGAACCCCACCTTCATCCAGCAGCTACTCCAGCAGAAAGAGAAGAGGAAGGAGCTTGAAGAGGCCATCTCAAAGAAGAGGAGAAGACCAATTGAACAAGGACCAAGAGGGGTTGGAGAATCAAGCATTGGAAGGGAAGGAAGAAGCAGTGTTAAAGTGGAGTCCCAAGTGTTTGGGGAATATGGATTTGGAGTCTCAGAGTTGGAAGTTCTGGCTTTGGAGATGCAAGGTTATGGTAGGGGAAAAAGGGAACAAGAAGAAGAGCCTGAGGCACTAGAATCACAAGAGAGGTTGGAGAAAGAGCTCGATGAAGGTTTTTGGGAAGAACTGTTCAGTGAGGGTTTTGAGGGTGAATTACATATTCCAACTTCACCAGACCAAGATGAGGAAGAAGATGTCAATGTGTTAGCCAATCGCTTTGGTTACTTAGGGTCAAGTCCTAGATGAACCACATAGAGTCATGATCAGTAAACTTGAATGGGCTCACTAGGTTCAAGTAGTGAGTTTTGATTAATAGGAAGCACTCATATGGTGGAGGGCATCCCATTTGGCAGGATATATCTGGAAATGATTTACTTTTTGGTGTTTCTAACCCCCATTATATGATCATGTCCTTTTGTAGCACTTGGTAGAACCTCAAATTTTCTCACTTTTCGATCTCTATGTTTGATTAGGTAAGTTGCAGCTGTTGATTGGACAAGAATCTGTGGTAGTGAACGTTATTTACTCAAGGTTCAGTTTTATGTTTTTTCTTCTTTTTAACCACTGAAACCCCACTTTGTAATGCATGTATAGCAAACCAGCTAGTGTTTGCATCTTTGTTGTTTTGATAATATTACCTGAACAATTGTAGATTATTCAGAAGCTGTAGAATGGATACGAAGTAGCTGATCTCCAAGAATCATAACTGATTGTTGCTTTTGAACCAAGATCCAGTTGGTGGTTAACCTTGTCGGTTTGATTTTTTCCCCTTCCTATACTTTTTCATTGCGTGGGCTTGGTCATGTGGCTAGAAATAAAACGAGGCCACACGACGAATTTCATGATGTTACAATATGGACAATTTTGTTAGGTATCTTCATGCTTTCAAGATTCCGTTCACGTTTAAACCTTAAAAACAAAGAAACAAACACCATATGTGGGGCTCTCTCTCATGTCTCAAGGCGAAACGTGTCGAGAGTCTAGGGCATAATCAAATAGTGAAAAATGATAATGTTTAGCTCTAGTTGATGTATCGGCAAACCTTCAGATTCTTGTCCCAGTCTCCTCTTTACTCCTGCTAGGTTACTCAATCACAGGGCTCCAAATGTTAATTAGTAACCTTAGAATGCAACATTTTTTCCCTCTTTCTGTTTCAGTATAGTCATTGAGAGGTTAACACATGTCAAATGCTAACATTACACTTTTATATATAATTTACTATTTGTTGAGTCATATTTCATTCCAACAACTATATATAGTAAACTGACTCAGGTTGATTATTGTAAAGAGTTGCTTCTTTTAAAGTTAGGATAAAACTAGAAATTCAATCGTTAATGACAAAATTAATATACGAGGATGGAATTACTCAGTTTACTATCTGAAGTGGGTTGTTCACTTAAAAAAAAAGTTGCATCCTTAAAGGAAATATAAGATTTTAGTTAACAATAGATGTTACAAAGAAAAGTATATATATATATATATATATATATATATATATATATTTATCAATCTAGAATGCATTACAAACGCTTACCAAATTAACATGCAAAAGTTGAAATGTGAATAGGAGTATAGGCTGGTTAGTTAACATGCATTATTTTACCTTTTGATATCATTTTTAAAAGTTGTAATGTAAGCCATTGCCTCATTCATAATGGTTAGCCATTAATTTTTAGAGCATATAACGTGGGTTGTCTTCTATTAACATGGGCAACGGATTTTGATGATGATTATATGTGGTGGGAGTAATGAAAATTATGTATAATGTTAAGTAGGTTACTGAGTATTTATGTATAACCATACATTTTTTACATTCAATTCAATTGAGTCCTGAACTAAGTCATCTATAAGAGATATAATATTATCTTCGATCCAAAACTTTAAGATAATAAATTTATAATTCTTTCTTTTTATACATTGTTTATCTTACCCATTTGCATTAACACTTAAGTAGGTTGTTATATTAACACTAGAAATTGTTTATACATATAAGGTTATCTATATATAAAATCTAAATCAAGAGAATAAAAGAAATTATTAAAAAACTATATTAAATGGTTTGTCACACTCCTACACAATCTCTAGTAGACAATTTTATTTTATACTCCTTGTCATCAAACGGTCTAATAGTCTAGTCTAGTTGAACTCTTCAACAAATATTCCATTATATATGATTTAGAATTAATCATAACACATGGTATTAAATTAATAAGAATGAGATGTATTTGTGAAAGTTGATATAATTTTATCCTTTTATACCATTGTCCTTTATAAAAATATATTTTAAACATGATAAATTGAACATATATTTTAGAAAATTGTATCTATACTTCAAATTACTTTTAAAAGTTTGAGATGCTTATGTAATGCGTGACTCAAGTTAGCAATTACGAAGAAGATTGATGATTTTGTAAAAAGGATTTATTTCTTTAAAGTAAACTAAATTTTAACAGATAAAAATGCAAAATTGCAATCTCTAATTAAAAAATACCTATTGGTATTATTAGAAATGTGCCAGTGACATGTGATAGAATCTTATTAAGAATATGTCTTAATAATTTTTTTTAAAAAAACTATCTATAAATTAAAGTTATTTTATAGATAAGTTAATTCATGAAGTTTTTTTCATATTAACATTTTAAAAAACTGATTTTTAACTTAGGTATAAATGAATTTTAGTTTATAAATAAGTTACTTGTTCTTTCTTTAAAAAATGAGCAAGAAATTTTTAGCAAAGTAAACTCTAATTACATATCTTCTCATATTATTCTCTTATAAGGTGTTCAATACAACATAATTAATATATATGAAAGAACTTCCCATGCACTGATACTATTAAAAATTTACATTATTAACCAGTAAACAATTATGACAGAGGTAATGTTTAGAATATTTATTAAAAAAACCAAGAAATTTACTGTATATTAAGGTTTATGATTATGATTAGATAGCAATATAAAAAAACTCACTGTCGTCAACCTTTTTCCTTTCTAATCAGCATTGTTATTATTCTTTGGTGAAATTTTGATGACTGGCTGTTGATATTATGGTTTTTTTTATTTAAAGTGGATCAATTTTATATTATTTTTACTTAAATGCGATTATTTAAAAAAAAATATGGATTAGAGTTAATATTGTATATGTGTCTACTTTAATACGAAGAAGTCGTATGATGGTGATATAATTTTTTGTTATATCATAGTTAAGTTGAAGGTAACACCACTTTAATTTTAAAGATGAACTAGTGGCAATTTAACACGGTTTTATTAATGATTTTTTTTAGTAAAATTTTGTTTTTTTAATATGTTTTTTTAGATTGATATGTCAAGTAGCTGATGCCTAACATAAAAGTTTTTTATAAAAAAAATATAATTTCTTTATAAATTTTTATTTACATTCATGAATATAAAATATAAAATATATATAATCTTATAGTTAATGTAGATAGTAGATAAATTTGGTGTAAATAGTAATATTTAATTAATTATTTAATTCTAATTTAAATAAATTGAAATTGTGTATTGAATGGTAATAAGTTATGTAATAATTTGATTTGTTTATTTTTATAAGTATGTAGGAGTTTTGTTTTATAAAGAATATTGTTTAATATTGTATAGTGTTTCATATTTAGGGTTACTAATTTTATGTAGAAAAATTGTAATTGTGAAAAAAAATTGTGCATTTTGAAAATAAGTAGGAGTAGATAGGATATGTTTTAGAAATGATGATAAGAAGAGATTTATTATAAATAGATAAAGTAGTAAAATTCATTACAAAATATAAAATGAAAGAAAGATTTGCATTGTAGTTTATTTATGGGAAAGAATTTTTTTTAACAAACACTTATAATAATAGAATAATATTTTGAATTAAAAAGTAAAATAAAAAATAAAAATGAATAAAATATTAATTTATTGAAATGTGAACGGTATGTTTTTACTGTCAACATATCAGCATCCTATGAGAAAATATGTCACAAGGTGGTCTTCTTATTGGTCTTTGAGGTCTCTATGGAGGGTGAGCGTTGGACGGAGGTGGAGTTGGAAATTGATCATCATCAGTATCTCCGTCATTATCGATGCAAGAGACCCAAAATGAAGATTATTAGTCTACTTATATAAGTCAAAATTTGGTACCTAATCCGATAATTTATTGACACAAATAAGAAGTAACCAAGTGGATGATCTAATTCCAAAAAAATGTTGATATTATAAAAGTAAATGTGACGTAGCAATTGTTCACAGAGACAAACTTCATAATAAAATTTAGTTCCAACTTTTCTTATTAATTTCCTCATATATTTTTTTACCTATATATTTATACCTTTATTTTATGATAAAATGCAACCTAAATTAACAAACAAAAATTATTGCATATAACTCCATAAAACTAAAACCTAATTCTAATTTGTATGTTGAATGTAATCACCCTCTTCATAACAATTTTTCTAAACACATTTTATTATCTTTATAATTTTATTAAAATTATCTTTTTTCTTCAATTATGAAAATAATACTTTTACACCAAATTTATCTACTATTTATATTAATTAATATTATATATTAATATTTTTTTATTTAAAATACTATATAAATAAAATAAAAACATGAATTTACACATAAATCATGTTACATTTATATAACTTTACTTTTAATAAAAAAAAATTATTAATCAAAATTATGTTAGATTGTCACGAATTTATATTAACATTAAACTTGTGTCTAATACGATTTGTATGATATAATAAAAATTATATCATTGTTATACAGTTTATTCATATTAAAGTCATGACACGTTGTCATGACTAATCAATATTTAATTTTGTTTAAATAACTCCATTTTAATAAAAACGGAGTAAACTTTTTAATAAAAAAAAAAACTGACATTATTCTCACTCCATCTAAATTTTGCGCACTGAAATTGGATCCCTCTGGGAGAATAAAACTAAAAATGTAAAGTATTCATGATGTTCTCCATTTGTGGAGAAAATTGAATATGCAGAGTGCAGAACAGTGGATCAGAGTGATATGTGACAGAAGAATTAAATAAATTGAGAATAAAAACTGGACCATATTATAAGAACATGTATGAATATCTGGGCTTGTACTACTATGAATACCACACAATTTTCTGTAGTGGTGGATTCGTTAGTACGTAGTAATGATACTGAATGGACTGGTTCACACGTTCGAATGACACAATTCATACAACCGAGGAATCACATAACGATGCAAACATTTACCTAAACTAGATGATATTACATATATTTATGCTTCGACTCGTATGAAAGCACGTGGCTTTTCGTTTTTGATGCTATATCTTCGTGTATGTGTTCAAGATTGCTTTTCTTGTCGTTTTCGTTCTGCATTTGGGTCGAACAAGTACATGCCTGGCAGAGACAAAAGAAAACCACATAATTTGTGAACAACATTATAAAATAATCAAAAGAAAAACGTATTTCTTTCTACTTAGGCCATCACAAAAGAACCAAGAAAAGATATTGGAAATTCCTTAGAATTCAACCCATTAATTCTGCCTTTTTCATAAGAAAGAAAGCCCAAATTTTAGTAGGCTCCAATCCAACCCACCTCCCAAAAAGGGCATGTTGTAATTACTCACAAAAAAAAAATATATTTAATTAATTTTTTAATCTCTATAAATGAATCTCTTTTGATTTTGTATTATGAATACATTCAAAACCTCAATATTTTATACAATCACATTATAACTTTTTATATTATTATTTTAATATTTTTTATATTATTTAATTATAAATTTATTTTTTATTATACAACTCCTCGGTGAAACTATCATTTTCAAAACTCTTTTTATACATCATTACTTTATTCGGATTTGAGGTGGGTTGTTTTGGATTATTGTGTTTGAATTGCTGTTAAAAGTGAAAATTTGAAAAAATAACAAACTGAAAGAAAAATATATAGAGAGAAGTCAAGAGACACGATATGATTTTCTCTTACACAAGAGCATGCGTTCTAATATGTTTGCAGTTTTAGGATTAGTACGTATGTTTAGCTTTTGGTATAAGTTTTTTATCAGTAATATAAAATATTTAAGAGATATTTCAACTCTTTAAAAAAAAATATCAATAATAAAAAATAATATGAAAGTATTTAAGAGATATTCAACTCCTATAGAAAAGAATTATAGATAGTAATTTATAAAAAATGATCATAGTACATATACCCCGTATGGATCCATATAATTTAAATAACCATTAATCCAAAGAACTAAATTGTTCGAATAATAAATCTAATATAAGTCAAACATAAACACTAGCGAAAGTTATACAAAAAAGAGTCCATCCACTACGAAAAAAACGAGAACATTAGATACTAGACATGTATTCGAAGTTCTTTTGCCATCATCTTTCACACTGATTAGTTGGTCATTTGTTGATTTGCTATTATACTAAGCTCTCTTGTGTCTTCCACTCTCTGTTATCCATCTGAATCTGTCTGTTGAATATAGGGATGAAGCTTCCATGAGTACTGTGAGCCCATAGTGTATTAGACTTTCCCTCACTCCCTTTTCTTCTTTTCCACAAAACACTAAACACAACTTTTCCCAATCATTTAAAGAACAGACTATGTAGAAGTCAAATACCAACACAGAGAATCAAGGGAAACACAACAGTGTATGTACATCAGAAGAAATGTGCCTTTTTACCTATGTACATTGCCTAATTTTTTTTCATCCAAGTCCAGGTATTAAGCTATTCTTGCACCATGTGGTGAGATTTTCACATCATAAAATGAGTAGCATCATAGGAGTTTCTGGTGCATTTTTGTTGTTGATTGATAGTATGTCTCGCATCCTATGTAAACACCCCTTGCCTTTGTTTTACAATCCACCGACTAACTATGCCAAAATGGCCTTCACAATTCAATAATCCAATTGCTTAAACTAATCTTGATTCAGGTGCTGCACCTACATCTTGAACTTGCTCAAATGTGTCAGTTTTGTATCACTGACAAACAATGGAATAGAAATGCATTTGTTCTTATATAATTAGCTCAATTTGCTTTTGTCTTACAAAATCCCTTCAATGTCTCTGTTAAAATTTTGCATGCATCTGTTGTGATCTCATTGTTGACTGATAAATCTCATCTCTGTTACCATACTACATAGCAACCCTTACGGTCCCCTACTGCGGGATTCTTATTAGATTGAACCAGTTGTGAAACTATAGATCATCCATCCATTTCTACACAAATTATTTGGACTGTTATTGCTTAATTATTTGTTGTATATTGTTAATTTTCATCTCATACCTGTGCATAAAAATGGAAGACGATAATTGTTTTTTTTTAAATATACACCTAATGTTATTTTCTTGTATTTTAAGATCAATAATTAATTTTTAGAAAAAAAAACATGTCATTTATGCTTTATTTGGATGTGGTGGGGTTGGAAAGGGAAGAAAATAATGAGAATGTGAAGTTGTTTGATTGTACGAGAAAGTGAGTAAATTTAATTGCAAGATGGTATGGAAGTATATATACAAAATCATGAAATAAAAATCAATTTTTAGAAATTAAAATAATTAGTTACAATATAAACTAAAATAGAGATAATTTTAGAAATTAAAAAAAAAATGATTTCTAAATTAGTTTCTATTATTTTCTATTATTGTTAAATAGTTTCTAAATTGGTATCTAATTAGTAACTTAAGTTTTAACTACCAATTATTTAGTTTCTAAATTTGGTAGCAAAAACTTTGGTTGCTAATTAGATACCAATTTAGAAACTATTTAACAATAATAGAAAATAATAGAAACTAATTTAGAAACCAAATTTATTTTTAGTTTCTAAAATGGTCTCTAATTTAGTTATTATTGCAACTAATTATTTTGGTTTCTACAAATTAGTTTCTGTTTCATGATTTTCTTGTAGTGATAATTGGATTGATGTGATAAAATAATTATAAAACTATAATATAATAAATATTACTGATAAGTTCTTGGGTTATTTTTTTAATAATATATGTAAATGTATTTGAATGGTGATTAATTAATAAAACAATAAAGAGATTTTTACTTTATTATTTGTTTATTTTTGTTAAATTTGATTCCCTCTTCATAAAAAATAATCAAGTTTGGATGGAAAATACAATATTGTCACATTTTTAAAAGTTGAGAACGTAATTAATTTTTTATTAATAATACAACAAAATAAATAAAAAATAATGACAATAAAAAGATAATAAATCTAAAAATATAGATTTAGATATCAATTTTATCTAATTACTAATGAATACTTAAAAGGAAATTTTTAAAATTACTAATACCTATATATCTTTCAAAATTATTCACATTAGTTACATAGATAAACATTAAACTCTTAAATATAAAGTATAATCATACTAATTTTTTATACTAATAAAATTAAAAATATATTCCTATATTATCAAATAAATCTCTAAATTTAATTATAAATTTTTAATCATATAAAATATTAATAATAATAATAAGTCATCTAACTTTTTAAATTTTAAAATAAAATAATAAATTATATTTTTAAATTTGTTCTTAGTTTTTTTTATTTATAAGAATTAATGTGAGAAAAGGCAAAGCACGTATGGTTTTTAGCCAAACAAAAAATTAAAACAAAATGAAAATCATATTTCTTTAAGGGAGGAATAAGGCATAATTAATTATGACTCAACACATAATTTATGTTACCCCGCATAATTGATTATGTGTTTAGGCATAATCCATTATGCCCCAACCATAATCCATTACGTCTCCTTGCAACAATAGAACCACACATCATAATATTGTCCAAACAAAGTGTAAATTACCCAAATACAATATAAATTGCCTCTCTTTCCCTTGCCGGGTTTGGGCACCTCCATACCTTCCCCTTCCTCTTTTTATACCTCCCTTTCCACTTAAATAAGTGGATCCAAACTTAAAAAGATCTTGGACTATTTTCGCTCACATTTCCTCCGCTAGAGTAAATGAGGGACAAAGAACCTTGGATACCTATGTTGCACGACTATCACTACAAGAAAAATATTTTTAACGGAGTTATATTTGGCGTTACTAGCGGTTTTAACCTTCGCTAAGTGCGTTATCCGCGGTTTGCTTTTTTCCTGAAACATCTAGCATCGCTACTGCCAGGGGTTTCCCAAACCCCGTTACTTCCAGGGGTTCCTCAATTCAGATGAACATCAGAAATGTTGAATATCCACCATGAGAAGAATTGTGTGCCTCCGAAAACTGATTTTCTAGGGCATGAGTAAAGCGTAGTGTGTAAAAAACGCGAGAGGGGGAGCCAACAATGGAGACATCTTCGGAAAGAGGTTCTAAACGAGGTCACTGTAATCTACAGAGGGGTAGAGTGTGGTTTGTAAAGAGGATGAGCGATTGAGATTGAGGAAAGACGAGGGAATTTATTTTATTAGGGTTTTGAGAAGACATTGGAGAAGAGAAAGAGTAAGGGAGTGTTTTGTTTTTTAGAGTGTAAGACGAAGAGATTAGCCAATATAATACTATAATTAAAATAATAAAAATACTTTACTGAGCTTTACTAGAATAACAATATTCACACTTACTGGGGTTTAAAAAACCTCTAGTACTTTTGGTCTTAGCAGAGGTTATAATTACCTCTAGTAATAAACCCCTTCTAAAATTAATTTCTTTTGTAGTATATGTTCCTGCTAAAATATTGGAACACTAGTTGGTAGGGCAACTTGGAGCATACCTTGTTATATGGATGGCCCTGGGTGCTCCCATAAAATTGATGGATACTATCTTAGCTGGTTTTTTGGTGGATATCCTATAAGGGTGGTTGTCTTAAGTTTGTTTATGGGAAAGTTTTAGTTGGGAGGGTGACTCAATTATCTGTTGCAACTAGCTTTTATTAGGGGATTATTTGAATTCTTTTTTATATAAGGGTTGAAGTATCATTTAAATACCCTTTTAATTTTATTCATTCTTCGGCATACAAAAATGAAAAAATAGATTAATTAAACTTTTTGAGAAATTGGAACTTCGGTGTTATTTCATGTCTTATTTGTTTCTTGTACTAAGATTAAATTGTAGAATTTGATTAATTTTAGATATTTATACGGTAATTCTATTTTCACAACTAGAAAATCATTAAATAGAAATATTTTTAGAGACATAAAATAATTAGTTGTTATATTGACTAAATTAAATACTATTTTAGAGAGTAAAAAAATTATTGACCTCTAAATTAGTTTATATTATTGAAAAGTAGTTTATAAATTGATATCTAATTAGCTACCAAAATTTTAGCTACCAGTTATTTAAATTCTAAAGTTGATAGCTAAAATCATGATGACTAATTAGGCACAAATTTAAAATCTATTTATCAATAATATAAATTAATTTAGATACAAATAATTTTTTTTAATTTTTAAAATAGTATCTAATTTAGTCAATATATTAATTAATTATTTTTTTTCTAAAATTAGTTTTTATTTATTGATTTTCTTATAATGGTGTTGGAAAAAGATTATAAGAGTTTGATATAACTCAACTCTAATGTTTTTTAAATAATTATATATTATTTTTTATACAATTATATATCTATTTACTTAATTATGCAAAACATTTAGGTTATCATCAAACACTTTGGTATAACTTGCCACTAATATTATTATTTTTGAAATATTTTTATATGCTCACTAATTTTAAATTATTATTTATGTGTATTAAAAAAATTCAAATAAAGTTTCCTATTAAAAAATTATCTACTGAAGATCTATGATCGCATTATCCAACAAAACATAAATTTCATGTGTTATAATTGATTATACTTAATAATTTAAGCATATCTTTAACTTGGATGATGAATTTAATAATAATGATACATGATACACCAAAGACAGATGGAACATTAATTTTGACTATTTTTCAAATGATAATATTTTATTATAAATAATAAGTTTTATGGCACGTTAATTACTAGTTTAATTATTATTCAGTTATAATTATTGAACTATGAGGCACTTTTAAAACTTGATTGGTAGCATATGTCAATGAAAATATTGATGTGGAGGTGGATACAAATATTTCATCTAATAAGATTAACATAGATGAACCTAATGATGAGTTTGAAAAGCCAACTAAAAGGACTAGAAATCTTTCTTCTATTGTGTGGAATTTTTTTTCAATCTGTTCAATATCTTCATGAAAAATTAAGTATCAAATGTACATATTATAAGAAAGACATAGTGGTGGGAGTAAAATGTAGAATCTCAACATTATTTCATCACATTAAAACATGTGAGAGAAAAAACCACATTCAGTTGCAGGATTCAATGTAAGGAAACTTGTATTTATACTGGAAATTTTAAAAAAATATAACTATTAAATATTATTATTAATATTGGCTATTGAGCATAGAGGCAAATAATTTAAATGTTATCATATTCTTATTATTTAAACAAGTTTAATGCTTATATATTTTACTTTTAATAAATTTTAGTTTAACAATATAAAAGATAGTTTTAGTTTAATATTAAAAAAGTTTGACGGAATCACATAATGATCCGTTTATGAACTTTGGAAATAAGATAAAAAAAATCTATTTATTTTACAAGCTAATTTTATTCTACCAGTGTCAAGCACAAGAATCACGAACAGGATTTAAATGAGGGAATGGTTGGGAAAAAAGGATGTACTATAACAGTTCCCTTGAATTAATTGTGCAAACAGTGTTACCTGTTTTTTCCCTTAAGATGATTGTATGGGCCTAGATTTGTAAAGCCCACTTGGCTAGCCCATCCACTTCATTACTGATGCTAATTGGTCGTTGACTCAGTTGACTATTCTCTCCAATTAGAATGAAGTTCATATTTAAAAATCTCCAATTATTCTCTTTCTTTGGTTTCATTTCTACCGAAGGAGATGATGATGTTCATATGATAAATGAGTAAATGTATTATGAGGCACTTGCAAGGGCTTTTAAATGCCTAATTATATGATTGGATGGACTTTGAATGAAATTGTTTTGTAAGTGAAGTAATTCACCATTATTCTAAAACCAAGTTAACTATGAGATTTTGTGTGAAAGTTTGTACAACTTCTATGAGAATAATAGTGGTGTGTGAATGTAATTTAAAATATTAGTGGTTGGGGATGCAGTATCCTTAGGGAATAATGGAGGTAGAAAATTTGATGATATAAGATGGATGATGCGGGAATCTTGAAATAGAGGAACCCGTGAATAATGTATGGCCCGCATAGAGATCAACTATTCCTTTCCACTCATCAAAATTCTCTCTCTTTCTCTCCACAATATTGCACACTACTCCAATAATATTGCATTACACTCTTCACACTCTTATCATCACCTCAAATCTTACTAACCATACTTCTTAATATCTTTGAAGCCTCACTATGCAATCTTTCCCATGTTTAAGTTTAACACTTCAAATATTTTGTGGATTGCGTTACTCTCTTAAAGTTAGCCATTATGATATTTGGATTAACCCGCCACAAAGGGTAACGACTCATAATGAATGAATTGTTCGATATAGGATGCTGACGGCGTTGGAATTGGAGGTGGCGACGGCGCTGGAGTGGATTCTACTGCCAGCGGGGACTCACTGAAGGTGATGTGGTGGAGTGGCGGTGACAGTTGGCTTCTGTGACGGCGGTTGCAACACTAAGTCATGAAGGTGTCTCCCGTTGTGGTGGCTCAAGGGTGTCGGGATGTACTAGATGAGGATTATCTGAGGAGACAAATGGAGGCACAAAATTAAGATTCAAATCTAATTCTTTCAATAATTGTATCTCTGATAGTGCTGTGAAAAATTGTAATAGATTATTTTGACTTAAAAAATAATATATGGAGCGGCTAGAATTTGGAAGTTAGGAAAAGAATTAGGTTTTACGTGTATGAGTGGTGATGAAGATGCAGTAAACTCTATTCCAGCATTGGAATTAAATTCTGTTAGGAAGGAGGTCTTAAAAGGAGAGGTTGATGCTTTTGATAATGAAGATAATTAATATGAATATTAGAAGGCTAGGTGGTAATGTAAAAAAAAATATTTAAGTAATCTTGTTCGTAAGGAAGATGTGTGTTTTGTATGTATTCAAGAGACAAAATGTGAGAAAGTTAGTAAGGAAAGAGGTTACCAGTTATGGGGTTCTAGCGATATTGGTTGGATTGAAAATAGTGTGGTAAATAATGGGGGAAGTTTATTAACTATGTGGAAAAAAGAATGCATTTGAATTGACGAGATTTAGGAATGTAAGGGAGTTTTACTATTATTGAGGGAGTGCGGAAGATTGGTGGGTAATTGCTTTGGCTCTTTCAGTGAAAAGAAAGATGTGTGGGATGAGATTAATGAAGTTAGAAGGAATACAACAATAAAAGCTTGGTGTGTGGTTGATGACTTTAACTCTATTTCGTATGTAGGGAAGAGAAGAAGACAATGTTCTAATGTTCATTATAACAGGGAGGTTCGGTGCTTTAATAAGTTTTTTGAAGATACAGGGTTGGTTGATATTCTGTTGGTAGATAGAAAATTTGGTATAAATCGAACATGATTGTCAAAAGTAGGATAGATAGAATTTTATTTTCTCCTGATTGGTTAGTAAAGTGGCCAGATTGTAAGCAATATTCCTTAGGTAGATCGGTGTTAGATTATTGTGTCCTAATTCTGAAAGTTGTATTGACTGGGGTCCAAAATCGTTTAGGAGTCTTGAAATTTGACAGAAAGATGGTAGGTTTAGAGATTTTATTAGATGTAAGTGGAACAACTATGAAATTTTGGGTAATGGGTTGTTTGTTATGAAAGAAAAGTTGAAAAGACTTAAATCTAACATCAAGATATGGAATAAAGAAGTTTTTGGAAACTTGAATCATCTTGGTGAGTGTCTAGAAAGGAGATTGTCCAAGCTTGATGGGAAAGACGATGAGAGCGATTTAAGTGACGAAGGACGTGAAGAGAGGAAGACTACTTTAGCTTAATTGAGTAGGAATACACTTAAGAAAGAGGCTTTAGCAATGCAAAAAGCTAGGTTTAATTTGTTAGGCAGGAGGATTTGAATACAAAGTTCTACCATGTAATGATTAAGCAGAGAAGATCTCTTACTCTTAGTGGACTTAATGGCCTTAGGGTAAATGGTCAGTGGTGTAAGGACCCACCTATTATTAAAGAAAGGGTGAAAGAGTTCTTCATGGATAGTTTTAGAGCTAAACAACGGGTACACCTTAGGTTGGATAATGTGTCTTTTAACACTATTTCGTGTGTGGATAATGCTTTGTTGATGGGTAGAATATTAGAGGAAGAGATCAAGGAGGTGGTGTGGAACTGTGACAATAGTAAGAGTTTAAGGCTAGACAAGTTTAACTTTGGTTTTATTAAATTTTGTTACGAGGAGCTAAAAGGCGATGTATAGGTGCAATAAAAAAATTGAGGAAGGAGGGAGGTGGCCAAAAGGGGTGGACGCTTCCTTTATTACTTTAGTTCCAAAGTGCGAGAACCCACAACAACTAAATGGGTTCAGACTTATCTCATTGGTTGGGTGTATGTTTAAGATTGTGACTAAATTTTTGTCCTCAAGGCTGAAAAAGGTTATGAATAAGGTTATTGATCAAAGGTAGTTAGCTTTCCTTAAAGGAAGGGGCCTTTTGGATAGTGTGTGGGTGGCTAATGAGTCGATTGAGGATATAAATAGAAAGAAGGAAAGTTATGTTTACTTCAAAATGGATTATGAAAAGGCTTATGACTTAGGGAGGTGAGATTTTATTTATAATATGTTAGGAAGGTTACGTTTCTGTAATAAGTGGATTGGTTGGATTAAAAATTGATTAGAAACGTCTTCAATTTTGGTGAATGATAGTTCAACGAATGAGTTTATCCTGGAGAAGGGTTTAAGAAAAGGTAATCCTTTGATGTCGTTTATCTTTCTCTTTGTTGCGGAGAGTCTAGCTGGAATGGTAAGACAGGTAGAAGAGAAGAGCATGTTAGATAGCATCGAGATTGGAGAAAGGAAAACCAAAGTGAGTATGTTGTAATTTGCGGATGATATGTTATTTTTTTGTAAAGCAAATTTGCAGAGTGTGTTGGCGGTTAAGGCCACTCTGATGTGTTTTGAGCTTGCCTCTGGGCTTAAAGTGAATTAATTACTCTATAAGAGTAAGGTAGGAGGGGAGGGTATTAGTTTTTTTTTATTAGCAAGAAAAAATAAATAAATATGGATCACTTTAGGGGTGATCCAACACTTGTGCAGCATATCAGAACAACCAACCAACACAAAACCAATCAAACTACTCTAAAGCCTTCCAAACTACTCTAAATCAAGTAGCCCCAACCTAACGCCAGTTTGCCAAACAAACCAACAGGGAAGGGTATTAGTTCTGTTCAACTTTTGAGGTATGCCTTTGTCCTTAATTTAGATGTCATGAAAGCCCTTTTTACTTACCTGGGTTTGAAGGTTAATGGCCCGATTTCCAGAATCTGGGGAGTGGTGTGGATTGCGATTGTAGGTGAAATCTGGAAACATCAGAATAAATGTGTTTTTAATAATGGGAAAGTTGACCATCAGAGGTGTTTACGGTGGCTTAAAGGAAAACCTAGGCTTGGATGACCAGTAAAGAAAAATATGTAGAATTTTCTTATTATGATTGGTGCTTGGAACCCCTAGTATGTATGAAAATTGTGAAATAAATTTGTCTCCTTTATTTTGGTTTGTATCTCTAACTACTTGTTTAAGAAGGAATACATTATGTGTTTTGTAGAATGATCTTTAGGAGTATGTCCTTCTAGTGGAGTAAGGGTATGATTACCTTTGTTTTTTTTGTTGAGTTAATGGGTTCTACAACTAGTCTGTTCTTTGTAAAGAGGTTTTATAAGTTCTTTTATTTGTTGGCAATTTATGCTTGGTGGTTTGTTTTTGTTTTTGCTTCTTGGAATTTGTTGTGTTGGTACACTCTGGTTGTTGTCATGGGTGGATTCCTGTGGTTGTGTTTTGATTGGGATAAGGGTTAGTTGGTAGTTTATGTTGGGAGCTTGGTTTAAATTGGAACATGAGATTCTTTTTTTTTTTTTTCTTTTATATAAGGGTTGAGTTACCCCTTAAGTAATTCATATTTATTTATTGTTTATTGTTGGTAAAAAAAATGATGACTTAACTTCAAGTTTTGACTTCAACCACTTTAGAACGTAAGGGATATGATCATATTAAAAATTATAATATATATATATATATAATCCATTTCATATATTTTATATAGGTTTAAATTATAATAAAATTCTATATTTTTAATTTTTCAAATTTTTTACAAAGGAGAGTGAACCCATAAATATATAAACCAAATTATTTTAATTGTTAGCTAAATGAGCTAAATCAAAATTTATTCAATTTAATTTAAATTAACTTGTTTTAGTTTGACTGAACCCTATTTTTTTATAACAAAGATGAATAAATTAATTAGAGCGTTTAAGGGGTTTCTAACTTCTATAAAAAAAACAGTAAAGACATGTGTCACTCTCAAACAACAAAAATCAGCTCTACTAACAGATACTCCTAAAATAAATAAAAAAACTGTAAGAATTGAATCTAATAAACCAAAAATTTGTTGGAGCGTTAAAGTACATTCAACTCTTATAGAAATAGAAGAACCTACATTGTTAATACATCTCCAAAACATATTCAATTTAAATATTGAAAAAATAACACATTAAGATTTTAAGATGATGGGTTACATATTTTTTAATGTTAATACATATTTTGTATTTTTTATTAATAATAGAAAGAATAAATAAATATGGAGTATATAAGGAAAAATATATATTTTGTATAAGTATTTTCGTATCACTTGGGACCATTTTATTTAAAATTGATAGATAAAATTAATTTAAAAACATCAAATAGAATGAGTATATGTATAAATTAATTTTAATTTAATTTGGTTCTTATTAATTATAAAATAAATATGACTGTAGAATTTATAATCTATTTAGTTGTTTCTTGTGGAGGAGATCTCCACTGGTTTTCAGTAGTTTGGTAGCTAGGCATATATGTGGAAAATTAGATAGTCCAATATTACCTTTCTCAATTATTAATTAAGGTATGGTTTATATATCTATTAGAGAATTTAATTAAGATGAAACTCAGCAGTAACATTGATATCTCAATTATTAAGGTGCAATTAGGGTCTAACATCTTTTCAGTGACTTGACTTGGATTTCAGAGCAAAAGTAATCCTAATTAATTAGGATTCACTCCACTCTTTTAGTCTTCGAAAAACATCACATTATTTATTTGGATGCTTTCGCGATGGAGTAATTTTCACTTCTCGTCAATATATGTTTTTCCATGCATGTGTGTGTGTCGTGTCACTTTGCATATGTGAACTAAACGTTGATTTGGAATGAATTAATGCGTTTATATTCAACTGCAAATTCCCTTCTATTTTATTTTGTATAAGAAATAAGTTAACAAGCTTCACACAGTTTCGTAGAATTGACTATGTATGCTATAACTTTGATGGGTTGACTTGCCTCATCAATGTAACACTATAATTTTAATTTTTACTTTTACTTCAAGAGTATACATTATTATACTATAATATTCTCTAATTCAAGATTTTTAATGAAAATAAAATAACTTTACACCAATTTATTTACGCATTAATTCCACCATCTTAACCGAAGTTTTTTAAGAAAAAAAAGAAAATATATTTATCTGGGTACCTTGTTATAGAGTGATTAAAAGCAGGAACTTTCTGCAAAAAACGATAAAAGTTAGGGCCCATCTGAAATTAGGATCTAAGTTGAGTAGTCAAAATAAATGGCCATGAGCCATCATTATCTTGAAGCCAGTATTCAGAGTTCTCAACAAATTAAATTAACTAACTTACATGTCAATTTCTCAATTTCCTGCAAGATTTTTGGGAGAACTTAATGTAACTCACCCTACCTACTCTGAAAGGGCTCATATTACTAGTCAAAAAAAGAAGATAAACTAACGAGTTAGGTAAATTATTCTTTATTTTTGGGTCGTCTCGTGTAACATGTTTAAATTGAGTTTAATGAGAAATCATATGTTTTGTAGATACTTAATGGATCAATTCAAGGGTTGTATACCCTCTACAAGGTTGAATACGAATATTAATGATCTAAGTATTTTGTTAATTGTGATGAAATATTTTTAATGTTTTTTTTAATTGGAGAGTGAAATTCTATTTTCTTTGTCTTATTTTCTGAATAAGGGTTGGATCACCTTTAATAATTCATATTTATTTATTATTTTTTATTAATAAAAAATTATCTAATTATTTTTAAATTGAGTTTAAACTTCACTCCTAACAAAATCAAAATAAAATTCCATTTATATCAATAGAAAAAAAATAGGTTACATTATATTTGTTAATATATAATTTTTTTATATCAATAATAAATTAATTAAATTATTTAAATTTAAAAGATACTTCAAAAAGACAATCGTAATTTCCATAAATCAACCAAAAAATTGACATCTTTCCAAAACACATACTCCTACCCTAACTAAGCAACGCTGTAGCCAAACATAAAAACACCATAACTAAAAACACTTCTATATGTGTAGATGATGTCACAAACAATCATAGCTTATGTGATAGTTGATGAATATATAAATAAGCATTTACAAAATCATACCACCAACCTTCTAGTAGTTTTTTTTTTTTTTTTAATACACACTATGTTGTCTAAAACACTACAAGAAAATCATGAAATAGAAATCAATTTTTAGAAATTAAAATAATTAGTTGCAATAGTAATTAAATTAGATACCATTTTATAAACTAAAAAAAAATTGGTTTCTAAATTAGTTTCTATTATTATTAGATAGTTTCTAAATTGGTATCTAATTAACAACCAAGGTTTTAACTACCAAATATTTAGTTTCTAAATTTGGTCTCTAAAACCTTGGTTGCTAATTAGATACCAATTTAGAAACTACTTAACAATAATAAAAACTAATTTAGAAACCATTTTTTTTAGTTTCTAAAATGGTATCTAATTTAGTTACTATTGCAACTAATTATTTTGGTATCTAAAAATTGGTTTCTATTTTACGATTTTCTTGTAGTGTTACATATTAATATAAACACTATAAGATAATCTTTATTAGATTTATTTGTAAAGTTTGCTTAGAAATTATATAGTGTTGTTGTTTAATAAATTTTACCAATGAAGTAAACTATGTAACAAAATTGTTGCTTATACAAGCAACACTGTTTAAAAAAAATTATGTTTTAAATAAGATAAATTAATAAAAAAAACCTTTAAAGAATTAATAAGTTTAATTGTAAAAAAATTTAGAAAATATAAAGTTAAATATTCGCTTTAACGATTTCAAGTTGTAAAATATGTAAATTTATGTCAAAATAAAATGTATAAAGTTAAGATAAACAACTAAATATGTCTAAGGATGTGTTACATTAAGTAACATTTTGTATATACTAAATAGTGATTCATATTAAGAAAAAAAAATGTTTTATAGTGCATGTATATTGTGAGTGTATTAGGAAAAAGTTATTGAATGAATTAATGGTAAAGGAGATGAGAAAATGAGTGATGATGGTAGTAATTAAAGTGAATCCTTTAAGCAAGCATAAGCATCATGTTGCGATGCCTCGAAGAAAGAAATAAACTAAAGAGAGAAATGAAATGAAACATAATAGAAATTCCTGGAGATTCGAAAAGCTTGGATAAAAAGAACCCACATAGGATTCCAAAGGATAAATACAAGAACAAATCTGAAACTGGATATGCATGGTCGCAGAGGTCTAATTCGTGATGGGTCCTATTTCCTACACGCATAAGGTTTGGTTCATGGAAGGAATGGTTTTTGGGCATGGTTGCTCATCTATAACCCTTAAAATAAAGTAAGAACCTTATTCATTTTAGTGTGCCAAATGGGTAAAATGGCCAATTTATTTCCCATCCTTCCATAGCTTTAGATATGGGTTTCGAATAAAGAGAGATCCAAAAGAGGTATGTAGTAAAAGAAAAGGGACATTTCCAAATTCGATTTCGTTAGTGGGTTTTCCTCGCTTCACCACTTTCTCTACACACAAAATCAGAGGGACGTTGAATTCTTAAGAACATATATAATGGCAAACAATTATTTTCTGTTAAATTCCACCAGCAAAATCATAGTTTTAGGGAAAGTGTACGAATGACCCTGAAAACTAGCTATCTTCATCACTTCTCAATTATTGTTCATCATCAATATTTAACACGTGACAACAACTCGAGATTAATCTATAACTGTAACTAATAAGCACTATAGTTTAATCCTTTTTTTATGCTAGACATGTACTATGAGAATGATAATGGGCAGATCATTTAAGTTGTGGGGTTATGTCTTGCACATTAAATCATTTTCCACTCTTTTTATCCAAAATATCAATATATGTATACCTTTTTTATAATCATTCCCTTATTCTGAAGGTGTTTTTGGATTTGGGTGTCTTACTAGTTATTTATTAGGGTAACAAAACAAAAGCCAGAAAGTGCCCACGTCACAGCCCTACTCAAATCAACCTTAATCAGAATAATATTCCTCCGTTACTTTTCCCATCCCTTCTTTAACAAGAAAAAGGTAAATTTTCATCTCTCCTTTATTCTTAATAAAATACAATAAATAATAGAATGTGAGAAAGTATTACATGGCATATACAACATCATTAATAAAAAGGTCAATTTAAATAGTGTGATGATAACTTTTGCCATTCTATTTCATTCCATATTTATACATGCTCTCTCCTTATAATAGGTCAAAACTGAGACCTCTTTTTTTTATTATATGATGAATGAAGATTATTTGAAAATGGTGATTACTTAACTATAATTTCAGATAAATATTAAAAATTTTACAAGAGAAAAAAAGAAAATATATAATGACATGGGTGAAGATACTTTCCAGTATTTGCGCTGCTGCAGTGCCACTCTATCATCCATCTCTAACTCTCTCTCTATATATATGCACTTCCACCCTAAGTTTTTGTTAATTTATATTTTTATGTAAAAACTCAAATAAATGATTTTGGATGGGTTTTACATTTTGTGAGCTCCCTCCATAGTCTGCCACTGTCATCATCACCCTTTCTTCCCGTCTCTATTATTTACAATATCCAGACACATAATACAACTTATACTTCTCTCCCCTCTCTTTTGTAGCTTGTGAACCCAAATAGTGTCTTTTTTTCAAAAGAAAAGAAGAAAGATGCCAAGTCCTATTTGGGAATTGAGATTGTATTAGGAAATTAAATATCTTCTGCTTTTGATTGCATGCTGGATTCTCTTGATCAATTCCACACTTACAAAGAGAGAGAAAAGAGAGAGATGTGTCTGAAATAGTTGTGCAGAGTTGCTCAGACAAGCAATCCATGGCTTAGATAGATAGCGACTTGGAAAATAACCCACCACCCCCACACCACCACCACCACCACTATCATCATATATCCTCTCTTCACGAGATTAATTTACCTTTCTTTTTACCTCAAAGAGAATCAATTTTATATTCCTTTCTCTTTCTTCATCTCTCTCTGCCACCTCACTACCATGCTCCCTCCTCAATAAGTTTAACAATTTTTGCACTTGTACCTCAGCTGGCTTATCATCTTCTTGGTCTGTTCCGAGGTGCAAAAGTGGCTTCTTGTGGAACCAATATAGCAAATAGCTAGGATTTCGAAAACCAACAAATAAACCAAGACAAGAGAATATAACATCGTATCTCGCTTTTCTTCTTTTTCACACTCCCACCCTGTTGGAGGTTTTCTTCAAAGCCAATATGTTCCCCACGGCTATTTCCAATTCAACTTCTTTGTCCGGGGATGCCAGTGTTTCTTCTGGTACAAAAGTTCAGGACCTGGGAGGACTCAGTCAAGGCCTTTCTAACGTTTCTCCTCAACAGCAACCCCAAAAGATCAAGAAAAAGAGAAGCCTTCCTGGAAATCCAGGTACACTTCGTTATCAATTCATAATTATAATAATCGAGTTCTTTGAAACCTGTACCATGCATATCTACCAACAAGGTTGGTGTGGTAGGCAAAGACAAAGACTCATTTCATAAGAAGGCGAGTATGAGCTTTTTTGTCAATTTGAAAACTTGTTTTGGTAAGTGATCTGTCTATACTTTGTAAATAAATTTTGAGCTGGGAGACTGTGGTGAGTCAAGACTCACCTCATCTCAACTCTTTAGCATAACAAAACTTTTGAACATATATTGCATATCCTTCAGATGATCAGTTTAAATAAATATTAATTGATGATGGTAAGTGTGTGTTTCAGACCCAGATGCTGAAGTGATAGCCTTATCTCCGAAGACCCTTTTGGCCACCAATAGATTTGTTTGTGAGATCTGTCACAAGGGTTTCCAGAGAGATCAGAACCTGCAGCTTCATAGGAGGGGACATAACCTCCCCTGGAAGCTGAAGCAAAGGAACAGTAAAGAGGTAAAAAAGAAAGCCTACGTTTGCCCTGAACCTTCATGCGTTCACCACAACCCATCTAGGGCCCTGGGGGATCTTACAGGAATCAAGAAACACTACTGCAGAAAGCATGGAGAGAAGAAGTGGAAATGTGAAAAGTGCTCAAAGATATATGCGGTTCAGTCAGATTGGAAAGCTCACTCAAAAACCTGTGGTACAAGAGAATATAGATGTGACTGTGGAACCCTTTTTTCCAGGTAATAATCAAAATGCTATTAATCACATTTATCCTATTTCTCTGACAGTTTAAAATGATCATGGTATTCATGTTTTACTTAAATTGAAATCGATCCAGTCTATCCCTTCCTTCACTGACTTCATAAATTTTGATGGGATTTGCATCCATTTTCTTTGTCACTAATTAGTCTACATACAATCACATTTAAAAAAAACATGTTTCATAATATACAGAAGGCAAATCTTTAATGTTTTTATTTCCTAGTGGATCTTTGGTTTTACACCAGAAGGCACTCACCATGGAATATAAGAATGGCATTCACAGGTAGCACGAAAGTGGGACAGCATGCTTCTGTTTCAATAGAGATTAAACCTTGCTCATCTCTGAATCCTAAAACTGCCAAATGATTATGTGGCAATGACCAAAAAAAGCACAATTCACGTATCTTCTGTTTTGTCTACTGTATAGTCTGTGACTCAACAGCAATTTTGAACCTTTAATAATTATTTTTCAAAAAAAAAATGTGATGCATGCACATACACATGAAGGGCATGATAATGATGATATATTACGCATTATTATCTCCATGGAAAAGTTTAGTTTTTAGACTATACAAAATTTTCAGTGTGTCAGATAGTGCTCTATTGTCTTCTAGAATATTTGTAATCTCTCTTTCCCTCTTTATGTACATTTGCGCGTGTGCAAGTGGCTGCATACTCAGAAAATGATGTGGAGATTTATTTCTGTCTACTAAACAAACAATATGAAAGACACAATTGGTGATGATTTCTGACTTTCCCCTTCTCTTAATTTTGTTTTATTGAGAATGCTGTGCATTGTTTCTCTCAATTTTCATCATTGTGAAATCTGATAAATCTGCAAAATTATCAGATATGCCAAGTTGCTTTCTTTATCCTTGCTTCATCAGTGAATAATATACACATGGGATCGACTTCAATTCCATATTTTTGTGTCTTGCATTGCATGAGAACTAGTTTTCAAAGGCTCAAAAACATCAAAACAACATATGCATCACTAACAAGCAATAATCATCAGCACTATGAGCCAATATATACTTATAAGTTATAACTATACTTTGTGTATGTATTTATTTCATCATTCACCGAAGCATAAGCGTGTGTCCGTCAGTATATAATCATTTCTCTCTCCTACTTTAGTTTTGACCAAATGACGACATAGTATCTCCTTTGGTCCAAGCTTTTGACACTTCATTCCTGTGGACTCGTTCTCCCATGCATGATATCCAACAACTTTTTTGCAAACGGGACACAGTACTCCATACTCCAAAGACGTCGTAATAGATGTCCTAAAATAAAATGCACCCAGTATTTTTTTACTTGTTAATGTAACTCTTTCAGAAAGCCTTGTTAATGTTAACTTAAAATAGACACCACCATTCAGAGTCACATTCCTCACTTCCAAATCCAATCCAAAACAATAATGCAACAGTTCTCCTACTAATTCACGCCTTTCATTCACCGGTTTCTATATTTTTCTAATGCTTTTATGTTAATGCAGGATAGCAACCTTAGCTCACTCTGATAAATACTAATTCAATGTTGCCAAGTAACATATGTTATAATAATAGCTTAACTAACTCTAAATTAATAAATAAAATACACTGATCTTGTTATTGGGTTGTGAGCATAATACGCGTTTTCATGTTTTATGATGTGAAATGCAGGAAGGACAGCTTCATAACTCATAGGGCATTCTGTGATGCATTGGCAGAAGAAAGTGCAAGACTATCAGCAAACCAATTAGCCGTTGCAGCCACCACCACGACAAACCCATTCCAATCCCTCTTTCTTTTCCAAACCCAACAACAAAACTTCCAAAACCACCATATCACCAGTTTCAACCAATGGGATTCGTCTCAAGAAAACCCTAACCCTAGTAACATCGCCACTTCCCTCCACATCAAGCCAGAATCTCAAACTTTCCACAACCCCACCCTCTCTTCACTTCTCCAACAACAAGAGCAGCAACACCCCAACAAGGGCATGATAATCTCACCCTTCAGGAACCTCCACGTGCCCTCACAAGCCTCCACTGCTGCCACGTCAGCATACATGTCAGCCACTGCGCTGCTTCAAAAGGCTGCAACCGTCGGAGCCGCTGCCATGACGGGCCCAAGCCCTGCTGCTGCTGGGCCTCAGCGCGCAATGGGTCACGTGACTCAGCTCGGCGCGGGCGAGTTCGGAACAGTGAGTCAACTCGACCCGGTGGTGGTGCCGGACTACGTGAGAGGGTTCCCCGGTCGGAGTCTCAAGAGTGACCGTCTAACTAGGGACTTCCTCGGACTCACAGGAGAAGCTAACGGCGGAGTTGACGGAGCCGCGGTTGACGTTAGCACGAACGTGAAGGATATGCTGTCGTTCGCAGGGGGTGTGGAGTACCTACAACCGCTCCGTCAGCATCACCACCACACGCTTCTCAAGCCCCAACAAGGCTTCGGTTTCCTTGAGACAACCACTGCCCCCGAGACGTGGGGGAATTGTTGACACAGACAATAAAATAATTCCATGTCACGAGGGTAAAATAGGCAACACAGTTTACCCTTGACTCTTTAATCGTCGATCATCGATCTGTTTTGGTTTAACACCTTGTACGTTTTTTTTCAACCTCCTTTTAGACTTCGGGACTTTTGTTTTGATTGTGTTCTCTCAATTTAAATCAACTCAGCATGGTTTAGTTCAGTTTTTCTTAATAAACTTGGCGCTTTCATAGTTAAATTTGGCTGCGTGCATAATCAAATATAAAATCTGTTTCTGACAGTTGAGGAAGAAGTAGAATGAATGAAGTTTGTTTTTGTTCAACATGTTAATCAGAATTGGGTAGTTTTGTTTGATGAACTTTAGTGGCCTGGTACTGTTACGTGGATGATATATTGGAAAAGTAGTGACAGAGTGTGTCGTCTGTGTTCGTGCATGTATGTGTTTGAGTTGATGGTGGCCTGGCCCTCTTTGTCAGTATGCAACAGCCAAAATGTCACATGCAAGCCAATGCAATAAAATTACTGTTAAGTCTTTTGTTGTTATCGCTACCTATGTCATATCTTTATCTCCACACCTTTTCATCCTTTACCTACTTTCATTTTCACCTCCCTTTGCTAATTACCTGTATTATCGTGGAATTAAGTAATTGGGACCAAATATGAATCCTTATTAAATATTATTCAATATTAATTATATATAATTAAAGGATACCTATCCTCTTTTTAATATAGAATATCATATAGATAGATACATGTAAGATTTCTTCTACTTCACTTCTATTTCCTTCTTATTTACATTTTTTTATTATTTATATTTATTTATGTTAAAAACTTTTAAAATTTAAGTTTTATTTTATTTTTCTATATTATAAAATTGTGATATTATATATGTTTATAATATTTTTTATGTGTTATTTAGTTATTTTGATAATTTTAACGATAATTTGAAGTGAAATTTTAAAAACATAAGTTGTTATTATTATTATTATTATTATTATTATTATTTATAGTAAGAACAGAATTAGAGATTAGAAAGAAATAAATACATTTGAAAAATGGTAACTAATATTTTTTTTTAATTTTTTAAAATCAGTACTTATTCTTTTTATCAACAAGTACAAAATGAATAAATATAAACCACTTTAGGGGTAATACAACTCTTATACATGACATAACACAATTATTTCCACCATACCTCTTCCAAACAACTTAAACCCTGCAAAATTAAAACAAAACAAACAACTCAACCAAAGGAAGAAACCTTACAGAATCTCACTTAATCGAAAACATACATGTCAAAGGATCAAAGCACCAATAAGTAAAGCGAGCTAAAACAGATTTAGATGTTATCCACGACCAAACTTTTATTTGAGCCAAGATGAACATTTCCGAATGATCAATTATTCCACCTTTGAAAATATGTTTATTCTTGTGCTTCCAAATTTCACTAACAATTGCAATCTAAACACTATCCCAAACAACATTTACCTGAACATGAGCATTTAACAAATTAAAATGCAAAAAATGTGAACCAGGGTCAAAATGATCTACTGATGTAACCTCAGCCAAGCATGCAGATAAAAAAAATAAGCATAGCACTGTTTCCAAACTATTAAAAATCAACATTTAATATAGTTAATTTTTTTAATAAAATCAAATAAATAAGTGATCAATACTATGTTAGTTATCCTAAGTAAAAAGGTATAACATTATTTCAAAATAAATATTTTCCATAATTATAAAAGCTTCCAAAAGTGATAAATTACTTATGAGGATTTGTTTTTATTCCTTAATATTTTATACTTTGATGTTTTGAGATGTAAGTACATTAAGTTTAAATATGACAAACTTAATGCGCTTGATGATGACAACTATGGATTAATCCAATACAATTATGTATTTTATATCAAACTATTAAAAATTAAAAAAACAAATTAATTGAAGATTGGTAAAAAATAAAAAGAAGAAGAAAGTGTTTTGCCATCATTCCGACACTTTTGCTTACTCTAGAATTTTAGGTTTCACTTTCTAATAAGGTTTCCCAATACACACTTACTGGTTGTGTTTCAATGCATTGAGTTTTGAGTTCTCCAACTATTGTCATACTCGTGAATCGATTCTGAATCCTATATACAAAAACACAATGCATGTTAAGAATATAGAAAGAAGATATGAGAGTACGTATTTAAAAAAAAGAGGAAAGAGAAAATAAAAAAAAAGTGAGAATGGGAGCATCGGTCTCCAATAAAAAAAGGATATGAAAGAAATGAATGAGACTTGAGATACGTTAATACTCTGACGTATAAAATAAAAAAATGTGAGAAAAAAGAGTGAGACTTGAAATATATATATATAATTAATTATATTTATCAAATTTTCTCTCTTTATTGTTTTTATGTTTCATTTCTTACACTTGTATACCTAAGAAAAAGAAAATGAGTTATATGGTTACAATATTTTACATTAAGTTGTTTTATTCCTATAAATAACAACTCATTCATTACAATAATAACTTTCTTCTATTCCTTTCTATCACATCATTAACAAAAGTTGTAAGCAAAGAAATTTAAAAGTTCGTCACATAATCAACTATCTTATGTTTCATTCTTTTTATTATAAATCTTGTCATATAAATAATAATTCCTTTATATTTTTAGTACTTGTTTTATTGACAGACCGTTGAAAATGAAACAGTAATGATGGAGAGTAGATGAGGCAGATGAGCATGTCACTTATGTCGGGATAGTACTTATGTTAGAGACTTTATGTCATTTTCTATTCTTTACACTATTTATATATCTATATGTACTCCTATTTGACTGATTGTGTATATGTGTATATAAAAGAAAGAAGATTGAATACATAATATGAAGAATTTCAGTGACTGAAAGTGGAAGATCATGCATGGGATGAGGAATACAGAGCACAAATTAAGATTGGTCACGGTTATTGGGAGGCAAATTTGTTTGTCGAGCTTCAACAAAGAAGACAATAATGAAATATATTTTGTATCATTGACTTTGAGATTAACAGTGAAAACCCTGCATTTGTTATACGATTTAACGCTTTTGTTACCAAGGTTGTAGCCCTACATTGATTTTAAATCAACCATAGTTCATGACCCACTAAATTAAAAAATATAAACTAAATCATGAACATCTATCATTTGTTAATACAAGTGTTTAACAAAACACATTCTTTTTCTGTAAAAAAAAGGACAATTTTATCTATTTTTTGTATGATGTGATTAATGAATTGACTAAAAGATGAAAACAAATTCGACATACTAATTTAAAGCCTAAAGGACCTAAGTTCTAAAGCGTTATAAAAAAATGTTATTAATCATGTAGATTAGTTCGATTCAGATGTTTTAAAAAATCGTGACCTATACAATATTGACCAGATTTGTTGTCAAACAATGATTTGAATCAATTTGTATTTTTCTTCAAAGTGTTTTGATCTATCATGTTGTCGTGTTGATCCTAGTGACCCTTTATTGAATATACTGTTTAATGGTAAGAACTGTAGTTTTTTTAATGAAAACAATCACTGATAGACTTACTTACAATATCGTGTATATTATTACCCAAATATGATTTAAAATAAGTTGAATCAGATTTGCACGATGTTAAATATTCAAGATTTTTTAAATATGATTTAACTCAGCTTTAAAAAAAAGTTAAAAAAATGCTGTCATTGTATAGTTTTAACTCCAAGGATTATAAAGTAAATATAGAGGTATTGGAATGCGTGTTAAATTAATCTTAGGATAGCAAACAAATTATAGAATATTTTTTAAGAAAGTAGTTATTAATTAAGGAAATAATTGATTGTACGGTTTAAATGTTTCAACTGCTTTTTGGCAATAAGGGGAAATCATAATTCCATTCTTTTAGAACGAATATTTTAGTAAGTTATATCTATAATTTTCTTAAAATATATTTTAAAAGTAATTTTTAAAAAGAAGATAGATCGGTGTAGGTTCACAAATATATTAATTAGTCAGCAATTTTTTTTTAAAAGTATAAATATGAATTTAATTTTGAGCGGAAAAGATTAGTGAGAAGACAATAACCCACGTAACTATTTGCACTTCTGGCATGGTATCACGGGTAAGTACTTTACACTGAAATTGCAGAAGGGACGTTACATCTTTTGTTTGGAAGTTGGAAGTTCAATATAGATTGAGTTTGAATGGAGTAATATTGTGTTAATAATAGTAAGACAATTATTGAAAGACAATTGCAGGAAGATGGAGGAGATTATCACATGATGGATCTTCTTTCCTTACATTCGATTTTGTTGGAAAATGCCATCTATCTATTTATTTTCTCAGTCTTATTTACCTTCATATTTCATCTCTCTTTTCTTACTTTTATCACATTCATCGTGTTAGGTCGAGGCTGTCCAAGTGGAATTTCAACCCGGTAATGATTATGATATATGGTAAGATTTTTTTCATCCAATTGTTTGGAGAAGAATTGGCAGTACGATGCTCTCGTACAGAAGCTTGTGATTATGGTTTTTAATAACATTATTTTTGTTACTAATTTGGGTGCAATAATGAAGATTGTCCAGCTTATGTTAAAAAAGTGATGGTGTTTTGGATGCCAGAGGTTCGTATCCACATCTTTTGTCTCTGTCTACGCCATGTAAGAAGATTTGTCTCGATAAGGGTCATGCTGGCCATTATGATTTGAAGTTCACAAAGTTACTTTTGTGAATCATTATAAGGAGCAAAACAACTCATCTATGCCATGCTGTGTTATCTGTGCAAAATTCAAATCCTCGCCCGTGAGTTTTTTAGGACGTGCTCTTCATCCAACCAATTAACAGAACTATTTCAGAGTTTTGAGTTCGAGTTTCGAATATGTATTTAACTAGAATGTTCTTATTCGACTAAAATATGACTATCTAGTTAAAAAAAACAGAAGTTATGATGACCATCCATTGCATATGATAAAAACATATGGGTCTTCAGAACTAATTTAGGGGTGGAAAATGTAGAGAGATGCAAAATCCTTAACAAACTTAGCTAAATTGGGAAATAGTGGCACGTATTAATTATTAGCCAAACTCCTAGAAATTCTTTTCCTCGTTGCTTTTTCTTTAGGGAAAAAAATGGAGAGTTTCGAAGAACTGGAGCCTTTTGTAAAGAGGATCCAAATAAAACCTGCATTAATTTATAAGCGTGAGTGGAAAGGTAAACTAGTTAAGGTGAGAGTCTAGATATGTATGTGTATTTGTGCAGAGTGTGAAGGTGGTCCATGACGCATAGGGGGTACTCAATTAAAAGGAAAAAAGAAAAAGAAGAGGAAAAAATAAATAAAGGGAAAGATAAAATGTCAACGGTTACTCAATGGAGCTTTGAATTGAAAGTTCTGAATCACAATTCCCAGCCATCTTTCGTGTGTGTGTGTGTGCCCTTTATCAAATTCTGTGCACATCCCCACATCGCAGCCTTTGATGAGCAACTCTTTACAAACGCATTTGCTATGTTTTGCATGAACCAGTAAGTTATCAACTTAACCAAAAACTATCAAAATTTGCTTTTTATAATTTCCCAGAATCACCACCTTGTCAATGGCACTTAATTGGATGTCTAGTTTTGCCTAGCTGATCTTTGAAAATCTCCTCAAAATGGAGTTCTATTTTGCAAATGAAGAGAAAGTTGGACATAACTAAGAAAACTCAAAAGAATCTTAAAAAAAAGCTTTAAAGTAACGGTTTCACGCTGGATGCATTAACCTAGAGTAACAAAAAGAATGAAAAAAGTTTGTAGTGATTAAAATTCAGTATGTTCAGTGGAAGAGAGGAAGGGAAAAGAGCATGGGGATTAACGAAAGGAGATGATGGAGTTTGGTTTTATGGTATATCTATCTATCTATCAATCCAAGCTTTTAGAAAGGATAGTTATAAGTTGCAGGGTTAAGGTACAATACATCCCATTTGCCTGCTAAAAAAAACTGCCTCTTTTCATATCCCTCTGCACCACAAAGAGACAAACCAAAAGCCTCTTCTTTTTCTTCCCCCTTCTTCTTCTTGCATATGTCATCTTCCACTATCAAATCTCATTCAACTATCCCTATTTTATTTCCCTTTCTTTTCTAATCCTAATAATGACCATTCCCATACTTTATTTTCCGTGTGCTTCTTCCTTCCAATGCATATCCCATCCACTCCACAGATATGACAGAAACACAAGTTGTCATGAAATGCCACTATCAGGTAGTAGTAGTAGCTCCGATGGTGATATTTTTGTCCTGCACCTTTAGAAACTAATCTTCAAATACATCCAAAACTTCTTTTCTATTCAATTCACTGAGTAGAACAATCATTTCTTAAGGTCATATCACATGTATTAGTTACAGAAGATAATTGTTATCAAACTTAATACAACTGTTGTAGACAACCAGAGGAATGTTTGCAACAATTTCTACATTATTATTTCTTGAAATCACCAATCTTGATGATTCTCACCTCTCATTTAACGACTCCTTCTCTTGATTTAGAAGTAGAACCAACAAAAATTGATGATTTTCAACATATTTCAGTGAGTTATAAAAAATGCTTTAGAAAAAGTGTGTCAGAAGGAGTGTAGTTAGCGTTCTTCTTAAAGGTTCATAATTAACCTGTTTTACTACAAGTATTTTGTTCCGCTTGCCAAACTAATGCAGGTCTGTGAGGTCACCGATCTATTCCTGGCATGAAATCAGACATTATATTTATCCCTCACATTATGTTTTTCTTGGTCTACCTCATTTCTGGTTAAACATCAAGAATTTCAACGAAAAAAGCTTCATTTGCAGCGAGGGTCCATCAGTTTGGCACAATGAACTAGTTTAGCTAAGTCCGAACAGTTCAAATTTGTGTCTTAGACAAATTTGAATCTGTCTAAGTTACATTCAACTCAATGCATTAATCGGATATCGTGCATCCAATTGACTTACTTTGTACAACATTGTATGCATCAGTGATATTACTCAACTGTTAACAGTGAAACAGAAAAGTACGGGGCAGACAAAGAAAAGCTTCCAATTTCAAATTTGCATCAATTTGTTCTTCGGAGATACCTGGTGGGCCAATTCATCCATAAAGTTCACTCCACTAACCATCTTGTATTTTACCTGAACTTTCATCTTTGCACATGTGCTATAACATACGCAATACATTATTAAATTAACTTACCCAACGTGACAAACAAAAAAGGAATGTTTTCATCTCCAAACACTTCTAAGTCGTGCATGTAATGTAACTACACTGGGAATTGAATATCTAATGTAATAAACTTTGATTGGCTTTTTTTCCTTTTCCAATTTGATTAGTTTGGTTGATACAGTGTATATATAACGGTGTATTTGGCTGAAGACTACGAAAATCTTACGATGCAAATGCATATTCTCTCTCATGTACGAAAGAGAGACTAAAGTCTCAGATACACATGCAGAGCAACCAGTGCAAAGATTCAAGCACTGAAATGATGACATGATAGAGAAAACTGAAAAAGAAAATATGCCATTGTCAAAGTATAAATTGAGGCAATCTGTCCCTCTCAGAAAAAAGGCAACACCACGGTTCAAAATTGTATAAATCAGCTGATATACAAGAAAGCATAAACAGCTTGCTTGGTCAGAAAAACACTAAGAATTTGAATGCAAATTGAAAAGGACATGTATAAGGAGAATGTCATAAACGGTAAGGTTAGGTGTTCAAAAGGAAACATAATGAAGCACAAAATGGCAGAAGAGAAGCTAAAATGAATAGAATATGAGATGACATGCATATTAAGGCTTAAATAAAACAATTCTTTCCATTCAGATGTGGCACATATGAGAAGCATTCTATCAGCCTCTGTCCTTACTAATCATGTTTTATGGTTAGATAAGCTTTATAAGAACTAAATGAACATATAGCTTCTTTGAACTATTAGTAGTAGTGTGTGTTCGATTTCACAGTGTGAAGTTTCTGAATTCATTTTGTAAAGTTTAATGTCAGTTTTTTTGTTTTTCTCAAGTTTGGTTGGTTTGTGTGATTCAATCAGGAGTTGCATAATTTTAGTTAACTATGTGCCTGAAATATTTAAAGTACTGTAGCGTCGTAATCTTTTGGTTGAAAAAAGTATGTTGGTGGGTAAAAAGAGAAAAATATTTATAATTTACTTTTTATCATTTCTATATAATGTAAAAAAAAATGTGTAAAAAAAATCCTCCGATTGAGATTACTAGAAGAAAATTAATCTAAATCCTTTTTTTATAAGTGTTAATATTCCCACCTCAAACTTACGTTGTAATATCAAAATCTTTATTCCTTATATTTTATAATTCCATTACATATTTAACTAAAGGATAGAGAAGTGGGTTAAGAGAGAAAAATATTTATAAATTATTTATAAAACATTTTGACATACCAAAATAATAAATTTGATTTATATGTATCATATCTGAAGAACAATAAAATTTCACCCATATATATATGACTAAAGTCTACATCATAAATAATTTATTTAAAAAGTGAATTGTGTGAAACTTATAAGTTTTATAATTTGATATATTATCGGGATTCTCTACTATAATTTTTATTAAAAATGAATAAGAATAACAAAGTGATCAAATAATTGATATTGTATTATATTTAAAAGGTACACATTATGTTGAGTTTGATCTATATATATATACCATGTATCAAATAATTTATATTAATATAAATTTTGTATATAAATATAACCAATGTAAAATGAACTTTAGTATGAGATTTGTAAAACATTACTGTCTAGAGATATTGAGTGATCTAATATTTGGTAAAAAGGTAAATTAAATATAAGTAATACACAGAACAAAGTTACAGAAAAGATCTAAAAACGAGTTACAGAAAAAGGATGCATAAGTCCAACACTCATACTAAAAATGTAATCTATAAAACTAAAACTCTGACAAGTTACAACATCAGATAAAACTAAGGTAGGAGAAAACAGAAGATTATGTAGTATTGCTTCCTCCACCAAATGATTACTATTGAGAGCCACTAAATTCCTGATAGGGTTTAACTACATTGAGGTTACAGCAGGTTGCAGAGATGACAGCATAAGCAACTGCAGAGATGACAGCATAAGTAATTTCATCTCTATCCTATATCATTATTATATTAATTCCAAAATCGATAACATTTAAGATAATTTTCACTCAAATTGCAAAGTTTGAATACCTTTGTTATGTGCCTAATTACTAAGAGAAACTTTAGTAAACAAGAAGGTATCTGAAGTGAATTATCAAAATGACATCACAGCATCGCAGTAGGGAGAACGTGGTGGAGGATTTTCCACGGTTATTTTCAGACTGACAAAGCGATGAAAACAGAAGGTGCAGCGTTTTACCAAATGGGGACAAAAATAAGGAATAGTAATCAACCACTGTTGTTCACTTCTTTTTCACCCTAGTTTACATTATATGAACTATGTAGACAAAATACACACACTTCCCCAACACGAACGTTAGAACTTTTTAGATTAATTATTGGTTCTTGATCTCGAAAGACAAGAAAACCCATTTCAAACTTATTAACCAAATTTCGAATAAGAGAAATAAATACTTCACCAAAGGAATCACCCAACCGAATAATAGAGAGATATAAATAGACAAAATTAGTAGTATCACTGTATAAGAAGGATACTTTTAGTAAATTAAATTTCACAAGAAAAAACTGGAGCGAAGCAATTAGCTCTTCGATTCAGTGGCTTCTTCCTATTTTAGAATTGAATTCTTTGCAGAAGATTGATCTTCAACTGCAACCTCTGGAAAATCTAGCTAACACTAGGTCAACAATAATACGATGTTTATATTATTGTATTTTAATTATTATTTGACTAAAATTTAAATTATATAATTATTATTAATATTTTTTAATTATTTTTCCTGAAGATAATGTTTTTTGTTAATTTTATTTAGTTGGTCTTAAAGTCATCATTCACCTAAAAGACAGAATATATTTATTAGATTAACTAATTACATTTTCTAAATATTGAGAGTCAGCTTTACTAATATATTTCTAACTTTACTTCTTAACAATATTTTCAAGATTTGCAATACAATGAGAGGGAAACACACAAGTGAAGTGATCTCTTCCACCTCCATGTCTTTCTTTGACAATCATGAGGCAAAAGATTTTTTTAAGCTATCAATTCCCCCGTATCAATTTTATACAAATTATTTTTTTATTGACGACAAACACTGTGATCTCATCTTTAATTTTGACTATATATTGAATTTTACATAAACCAACACTACACCCACAATTGCACAATTAACTTATGTTAAACAAGTTGTCTTTTCAGACGTTTACTAGTAAAAAACGTCATGTGCGATCATATGGATGTTTAACATTTTTTTAACGTATAAACGTTGAACAAAAATTATTTATTTATTAAAGGACGCATTTTAAAATAAGAGCTAAGTATAAAATGGTACATGTGGTCATAGATATACCTAAAAGACTTTTAATACAAGAGGTAGTGTATGCTACACAATTATGTCATACAAGTAGGTCCATACGAAATGGAACTAAATTAAAAAATAGTAGAATGGTGGTGGAAATAACAAAAAGAGAGGCCTATGAATAAAGGCCCATAATCTGGAATACACATGGTGAAAAAACAAAATAAAAAAAAAAGTAGCTCTCACACGTACTAAACTAGAGGTCCCACGTGAATTGCAAAGAACATTTTGTAAAAGGAAAAGATTTCTTTAACATAATAAAAAAAAGAGTTAAATACATACACTTTACAAACTATTATAATAATATTTTTAATTAAAAAATAATTAAAATATTAAATTATTGGTATGAGAAGTGTATGTATCTTTATGTGTATGGTGTTAACATCACCCTTTGTAAAAATAAGTGGTCCCACAAACTTGCACATGATTGGGTAAGGAAAAAACAAAATATTAAACCGTGGACCCCATATGTTATATGTGGATCTTGTGTGATTCCTCAATTCTAAGTGCATGGGAGTTTTAATTCACCAATTTAAGCAAAAGCGTGGACCTCACTCCCCTTTTCAAGATTGGCACCATGTGCCACAAAAAGACACAAGCGCTTATTAAGTTCCATAGATTCAACAAAAAACAAAAGAAAAACTACAAGACCCTATTCATAAATACTAAGATGAATTAAATAAAACCCTAACAAAACACAAGATTGGAGAGAACAATAGGGCTCATTGGCAACCTTGTACGAGCACGGTACATACCCTATGCTCAACTGCACTCATAAAAACTGAGAAAAAAAAAAGGAACTGTTATTCATGTAAATAAAGAAGAGACGGCAAAAGAAAACACACAAGTTGAAACACAGAAACTGGTACGTGCATAGGTGCACCCAAACTGCACCTTCATATATGTTTATCAAGAATATAGTCACAGTAAAAACTATTAAACATGTTGATAGCAACCCGCAACTCCCAACGACATTGCTGCATGTAGATCAAACCAGAGACTGCAAATGAGGCAGTGGACTTCATACAACACAATCACACAGAAATGCATTAGGAGAACAAGTTGCGTTCTCATCAATTGTTCTCTTACTGACAACAGAGAACGAAATGAAACTACGAAACGAACAAATAGTAACAAAAAGAAAACAACGTAGGACCTAACAGAGAGCAAGGAACGTGCCCACTGGTTTGCAGGTCCTAAATGAGGCAGGTGTTGAAAGAGCGAAGGCTTTTGGTTGCGTCGCCAGCGGCCTTGAAGGTGTGGTTCTATAATCAATGATTGCTGTGGATGATGGTTGTGACGTTGAGAGCATGGTGGTGGAGAGTGATAAGGAGGAAGGGTAGACGGTGGAGGAGATGTGAAGAGGAAAAATGAAGAGAAAAATCTGTAATTCCTTTTTTCTGAAATAATAGTGAGGGTGAATGCCCTTATGTGTGTGTGGTTGAGTATATGGAGTGAGTGTGCGTGTATTCTCTTTTTTTATGAGCGGAGAATCAGGTGCAACAATTGTTTGCAGTTGCCTTTTTCGTTTGTGTGTGTGGCTCAAAATTTTTTTTATTTGTTTTGATTTTGGGTTGCATCATTTTTATTTTATTTGTTTTATTTTGGCAATTGCTTCCTGCACCATATCACTGCACTCACTCACAAGGGAAAAACCGAAAATATCCTAAAAAAAAGGGTACATATAAAATTACATTCTGGACTCCCTTTTCCAGAACACAATAATCTCTTCCGGATAATTTTTTCCAAAATGTATTATTTTCAGTTCTAGATTTTTTTATCCGGAATGGGATTTTGATTTTCTTTTTCTGGATTTTTATATCTAAAACACAAAAATATCTTCTGGATTTATTTTTCCGGAATGCATTATTTCAATTCCGGATTTTTATTTCCAAAATAAAAGGTATTTTCGGAATTTTTGAAATTATGTTGGGTGCAGGTTCAAAAGTGTTGGGTGCAGGGAGTATTTGCCTTTTACTTTTTAGGTTAAATCAAAAATGGGCTGGCCCAAAAAAATTTTGTTTCCTTTTGGGCAGTGCACCATATCATTTAAAACATATACCCAACATAAATTTTAAAACCCAACATTGTCCTTATCTTTTTTCATATGCTACAAAGAAGTGTTGTGTTACTGTGGTGTGTGTTTTGAAACCCTTATCTTTTTTTAAATGCTACAGAGGAGTGTTGTGTTACTGCGTGTGCGTTTTGAATGGAAGTGGTGGTGGTGTAGTGAGTTGCAACAGTGACAATGGTGTAGTGATTTTTTTTTGCAACAGTGACAATGGTGCTCACTTCTTCTCCAGTTTTTTTTATCAGTAATGAGTAAATAAATTAAAAGGGATACTTTAGGAGTATCCCAACCCTTATACATGACTCAAAACCACCAATGTAACCCTCCAAGATATATAGACAACACAAGGGTTACTTTGACTCTAGCTAAATGAAAACCAAGATAAAGGTTGTTAAGCCAATATGATCCATCTTTTTCACTTCTTCCGTCCCAATATGGACAGTAGCAAACTTACCCACAATTCCTATCCTGTACCCCAATAACTTCAAAGAGAACCACTAGGATGCATCGCACATTGCTCCACATATTCCTAAAACAAATAAAATGATGCTTACCAGAGACAGACGCTGCCACACAATTATAAACTTATCTAATAAGTATTGCAGCAACTAGCATCAAGCACCAGAACGAACCTAAACCGCACACCTATGATTTCTTAATCTTCCTTCTTATTCCAAGCATCAAGGCCTTTTGTGTAGCTCTTTAAAACACCTTTAGCAATTAAGCATCATGACTCCCCTTAACTCTAAAGGATTTTAACAGGACCAAACTGTACCAACACTAGAAAACTATCCTACCACCAATCCTTCCTAGAAAACCAAAGGGGAGTCATAGCCTAGGAGGTAGCTAATAGAGAGAAAAACAGCCACAGAGAAAAACTAGGACTATATATATGTATATATATATCAGCTTAACCACACTGACCACCGAGACTCCCCTTGACAACACCAAAGCACCGCCCCATATAACAACAAAGATAGAGGCCTTCATGGCATTGACGCCTTAGAAAAACCTTAACATGCTTCAACAAGCTACGAAAGTTGTGATGATGGCCTGCAGGGACCAGATTTCATATATGCAAGAGGTAGATAATTGACGCCTTTGTCATCATAATTTCATCATAAAGACATTGCAACTGAGGGGACAAAGAGTTAGTTACTATGGAGATTGAACAACTGCAGACTCCATTAAGGAAAACAGCTCAAGAACTGGATCTTCAGCCCGAACAAACCCAATGTAACGATCCTTAAGGCAAATTTTACATCTCAAAAGCTAAAAGAAGCAAAATTCCTTTAACTTCAGTTGTTCCATGTCCATCTACAACCATCTCCAGCACTCCAAACCTTTACCAAACAGTCCAGGGTTGTTCACAGCCGAGGCTCCTGTGTTCCCAATCGCTATTCCACTCCAGCATACAATCCTACATAGGAACATAACAACATTCATAACAGCACACCATACAAGCTTCAGGTTACAACTTTCCCTTGCATACCCTCCATAACAACATTCCACTTTGATCTTTGTAGACCAGCAAGCTTACAAGTGGCTTGGCACTTGACCACACCACAAATACTCCAAAGATGCATGTACCTACACCTTCAAAATTGATACTCTTACTCCCCTGCACCATCACACCTAACTTGATAAAGACTAAAATCATCTTTAAACTTTAGTGTCGTTGCTTTAGGGTCCTAGGTGTTTCTGACGATTTATGGGGAATGCATAACAAAAATACTTTTTCTTCCTGCACAAACAAAGAGAACATAACAGCTAAACAGATTATCCATCATGACACCAACCACCACCCTTATAACACCTAAAGCAGATTATGGCGAAACATTGATGCCTTAGAATTCTGTGGTTGTCCCTAACAGAACCAGACCAAGGTATAGGTTCCAACAGCTGCTAGAACTACATATACTTTCAAAGAGTGCATAAACGCTCCCCATACCCCTGCCTTTTAGGATTATGTTTGCAAATCAGATTGGGCTTCACTTTTCCACTACTGCATTGATAAATTACTTCAACTAACAGAGCCTCCTAATCAAACCCCGCCTCTTAGACAGAGCCATTCAATACTGATTGTATCTATGAACTGCATCAAATGTTTCCTCATATGGCACCCAACATTTACAGCCCATCAACACCAAATGATACACCTTTTATGACTCTCGTTACAAATAAAGCAACCACAACTTTTGTTCTATAAAGACTCTACATCTGACTACCACAAACCAGCAGGAGATACCACCCCACATCAACATTCAACAACTCAAAACAGCAGCTAACTATCTGTCAGCAACAGAATCCAACGCCAGATCATGGTCCTCTTCATCTACAAACAGAATATCTCTCCAATCAGTATACCTGTTCTACTGATATGGCATACACTTATACCAATCAGCACAGTAGCAAGCAAACTCCAAACATCTCTTAACAGGACCTCTAAACAGACCACATCCTCATAATCTTCCTTGACATCACACCCAACTACTTAATACTTTTTATACATATATACGGGTTAAGTATCCAGTCCACAAAAGAGTAAATGAAAAAATATGCCCTATGCTTCATCCACAACCACGACTTAAGCTGAGCCATCTGGAAAATTTCAACAACATCTACTACTCATTGCTTAAACAGAATAGAGTTTCTCTGATCCCAAATACACCTTACAATAGCAGCCCAAACACCTTTCAGGACCAGATTTTGCTTACCACTGGCTTGAGCTATATGGAAACTCACAAAATGGTCCTTTAGGTCGTTGTGTTGAACAAAAAGGATACTTAACCATTTGAGGCATAAGGACCAAACATGTTGTGCATATTTTCATTCTATGAATAGATGTTGACATGATTCCTCCTTAGCTTGACACATCACACATACTATTGAATTCATCTGTACACCCCTTCTACTTAGACTCTCCCTTGTTGGGATTCTATTTAGACATGCCCTTCAGGCTGTTGTCAACACATTGGGAAACGCTTTAGCTTTCCAAAGATACTCAAAAGCAGCATGATGTGTACCTCCGGCTTGTTTAGTTAGGCACTTATATGCTGAATTGACAGAGTAATTCTCCAATTCCTCCACCCCCCACACTCTGATATCATTCATGTTTTTCATTACATTAGCCCTTGCTATGCATTCAATTAGATTTGCTTCCAGCTCAGATTCTCACTCAAATCTATTCTGTCTCCACCCTAACCTCCACTTCCAAACCGAGCCTTCCCACACGCCTACATCTTCGACCCTTTTGTCGACAAAGAAAATATTCTCTGAAACGAAGATTTAAGGCTTGAGTCACCAATCCACACATCCTCCCAGAATCTAACCTTATCTCCCCTACCTAGTTTCCATCGTACCTCTTCATGGAACCATCCATCTCCACCTCCCTCACTACACACCTTTACTAGGTCTCTCCACCACCACGACTGGTGTTTCACTGATATATTGGGGCATTCTAGCTCCGCCCCATACTTTGATTTTAGCACCTCCTTCCACTTCCCTTTCCTTGAGAGATAAACCACCATTTCCATTTGGCTATAAAGGCAGAGTTGAACTTTTAGATGTCTTTGAACCACTTCCATCCTCTTTCAGTTTACATAATTCTTCCCAGCTTACCCATGATATCGAACTTTTCTCCTTACCCCACCCCCACAGGAACCTCCTTTGGATACTTATAATACTTTTATAAACAGACTTTGGTGCTTTGAAAACTGACAGATAGGAAAGAGGTATTGCAGTGAATACAGATTTAATTACACATATCCTTCCTGCCATTGATAAGAACCTCCCCTTCCACACACTTAGCCTTGTTCTTATTTTGCTTAGCACAGGATCCCAGAACAACTTCTTCCTTGGATTTCCTCCCACTTCAAGACTCAAGTATTTGAACGGTGTTCCCATCTGATTGCAGTTCAACAACTTCGAGTAGCAAAGAAGATTATTCCAAGGCTGTTATAAAATCAACTTTAAGGCTATTCCAACTCTTCTTAATGAAGTTGAAATTGAACCCGTCCGGGCCTGGGCTTTTTGATCCCTCACACTGCCATACAACTTCCTTAACTTCTTCCTCACTAAAGGCCTCAATCAAACGCAAACTTGCTTCTGTTGATAAAGATTTAAACTCAATCGTGTCAAGTCTAACTCCAAAGTCTTTTGTTGCATTGAATCTGGTTTCAAATAATTTCTTTGCTTCAAGACGGACCGTACTAGGTTCCTCACACCAAATACCTCCAACCTCAACACCCTTCACTTCGTTCCTTAGTCTCCTCCACCTTAGAGATGAATGAAAGAACCTAGAACAAGTGTCACCATATTTGAGCTAGTTGGTTCTAGCCTTTTGCCGGTAGAGAGATTCAATCTTTGCATCAGTCTCCCAAAGCCTCCTTACCAGGTTAGTTCTAAGATGCCTCTCACTCTCCACTGGTGATCCGTGGCTATCTTGGCAGTCAAGGTTCTCAATATCCTGCAAGATGGATTTCTTGATAGAGTTCAAATTCTCAAAAACTTCCTTATTCCAAGTTTTTAAGTTCGCTTTCAAAAGTTTGAACTTTTCCTTGAGCCCCTTTATAACATTTTCTTGGCCCACGTAGGATTTTCACTTCTCCTCCAGTGATTGCTTTAGAGACCATTCTAGAGACTAACAAATTTTTAGTTTTTAAATTAGTTTCTATTATTGTTAAATGGTTTCTAAATTGATATCTAATTAGCAACCAAGGTTTTTGCTACCGAATTTAGAAACTAAATAATTGGTAGTTAAAACCTTGGTAGTTAATTAGATACCAATTTAGAAATCATTTAAGAATAATAGAAACTAATTTAGAAACCAAATTTTTTTTTAGTTTCTAAAACGGTCTCTAATTTAGTTACTATAGCAACTAATTATTTTTTGTCTCTAAAATTGGTTTCTATTTCATGTTTTTCTTGTAGTGTTGGGTTTTAATCCTTTTAAGAAATATTTAATAATTCTAATTGAACATATATAACTTCTCATTCGTAAGTAATCTCTCCATCCCCATACCTCAAAAAATGAAAAAAAACAAACAAACAAAAATATATATGTCACCACTAAAAACACCACAAAACTTACCTCAACTAACAATATTTATCACCAACTACCATAAACAACCACCACAAGCAAAAACTTAAAGCAATCATCACCACTTGAAAATGAAAATAAAAACATCACATTCTCCACTAAATTCAGAAGGGTATTGTTGGAATTAAAAAATTATATAGAGGTGTAAGGAGAAAGTACCGAGGTGCAAGAAGAATTTTCCTTCTTTTTTTTATCCTTTTTATATTTTTTTTAAATTAAAAAATTAAAATATATATTTTCAAACATTTTAATTTTTTAACAAAAAAAAATATCATTTTTTTAGTTTAAATTTGATATGTTAGTAAAAAATATTCATTAAAAATAAGCCTTTGACGGGAAACTGATTATTGACCTAAGTTCTATTACAATTTTGAGAACATCTAAATGTAAATCAACATTACTTATGGATAATATGAGAATTATAATTAATGTTAGAATTAAACTGCAGCAGGTGGGTCTCGAAGCCAAGTCTATTGAGGATTGTCCATAGAAGCTTTAACCATTACACTAGTCAAGGTTTGTTCTCATGTTATGATTATTATTATACTTATGAGTATAATTATCAATATTAATATAATTAATAAAATAAAAATTAATAACATTATTCATATATTTAATATCATTATTATTATTGATATTGTTAAATATTCTTAATATTATTAAATATTCTTAATATTAATAAATATTCTTAAAATTATTATATATTCTTAGTATTATTAAATATTATTATTATTAATATTATTAAAATTATTAAGTATTATTAATATTATTAAATATTATTAAATATTATTAATATTATTAATATTATTAATATTATGAATTGTGATTTTATAATTCTTCATATTATATTAATATTTTTAATATTATGTATATAATTATTATGATAATAGGTGGTAGGTAATATTGATTCGTAGGTGATAGTTCGTAAGTAATAGAGATTCGTGGGTAATAATTGGTAGGTAATAGAGATCCGTAGGTAAAAGTTGGTAGGTAATAAGATTCGTGGATAATAGTTGGTAGGTAACAGAGATTCGTAGGTAAAAGTTGGTAGGTAATAAGATCCGTAGGTAATAGTTGGTAGGTAATGCTGAATTTACCTACGGATTCAGAATCTGTGGGTAATGTCCGTAGGTAATGTTGTTCGTAGGGAATGTCCGTAGGTAATGCTGAATTTACCTACAGACTCATATCCGTGGATAAAAATCTATAGATAATACGAATTTTTTTTGTATTGAATAATAAATAAGGGCATTTTGATAATTATAATTTATATTCCTGGGAAAATGTAATCTATACCTATATATAAAGGGGATTTCCCTCTTAACTGCTCTTAATTTTTTTCCCCATTTTATCCTTATATTAATATTTAATTTTATTATTGTATTATGGTCATTGTGTCATTTCTTATTTTTTCTACAATATTTGGTATACGTAGTGGGACGGTTTTGAATTGAAAGAGAGGTGGAAAAACGGTTTTGAATTGAAAGAGATGTGGAGGAACAATTATGAATTGAAAGAAAGGTGGAGGAGTGGTTATGAATTGAAAAAGAGGTGGAGGAGTGGTTATGAACTGAAAAAGATGGTTTATTTTCAAAAGCAGTTACATAAAGAAAGAGAGTTTATTTTCAAATTCAGTTACATAAAGAAAGGGAGTTTATTTTCAAAATCAGAGTTTATTTTCAAGATCAGTTGCATAAATAAAGGGAGTAAGGAGAGAGAAAAAAATATTAGAGAAAATAACAAAGAAGATAAGAAGGAAGTGTTGAAAAAAAAAGAATAAGGAACATGAAGAAGCATTGGTCGCTTTTTATCCTTGCACCCTCCAATCCCACCAATGAGTATCAGGTAGCTTCACGTGTCTCCCTTACAAGAAAATGTGATCTTTTTTTGTAATACATTAATTATTTTTT